>JGI24708J26588_10000385_pt1 | contig 35675 bp, 32 predicted proteins | sample BioPla1DNA2_FD_26588 | JGI IMG/M metagenome (IMG submission 26588) | reverse complement strand
TACTCCTGGTAATAGAAACAACGCAATACCTACTTTATCTTGTTTAGTTGTTTTCATTTTTTCCTCTCCTTATTTTTTAACAACTGGGGGACTGTCCCCCAGTTGTTTGATGTATTTATCTTTTGCTGTTTAGGGAGTCTACAAATTCTTGTGGTGTAAATTCACCTAGTACAAGGCTTGAAAGTGCTTGTGGGAATTCATTGACTACAGCTGCTGGTGATATAACGTTGAAGCTTTTTTGGATATATGGTGCTGCTTCTATTTGTTCTATCATTTGGCCTTGTAATCTTTCGTAGTCTGCTTCTCCATCACTTTGGATGTAGAATAATGCTCCTGAGTGTGCTGAAAGTTTTGATACCCTAGCTGGTTCTGTTAGGTATTCAAGGAAGGCAATTTGTGCTTCTGTTTTTGCTGGGTCTCCTGTGTCACCTGCTGCAATGTAAGCTTGTACAAATCCTACGTATCCGCCTTTTTCACCTTTTCCACCTTCAAATAATGGTACTGGGCTTATTTCTACTTGTTCGTACATATCGTTTTGTCCATCTTCTTGTAATCTACCTATATACCATGGTCCGTTTATAAATATTGCTGTTTCTTCTGCTAGGAAGTGGCCACCTGAAACTGATGCCCCTGCGCCTACTGCGTCTCCTGTTGTGTATTCAAATAGTTTTTGCATAACTTCAGCTGCTTCAACAAAGGCTGGATCTTCTGGGTTATCATATACATCTGGTCCGCCTATTGCTAGAACTATTTGTGAGTACCAAAGCATGGATGTCCAAGCATTTTCTCCTGTCATTTGGGAGAATGGTGTAATTCCTGCTGCTACTAGATCATCTGCAAGTTCCCAAAGTTCATCAAAGGTTTCTGGGAAGCTGTCCCATCCTGCTTCTGCTAATAATCTCTTGTTGTACATTATAGGTGTAACTCCCATTTCATATGGAACTGCAAATACCTTATCTTCAAATGTTCCTTCTTCTAGTGCGCCTTCTATAAAGTTGTCTGACCATCCTGCATCCATTCTTTCAGTTAAGTCAACTAGTCTTCCGCTGGCTAGGTATAGCTCAAAGTCATCATCAAAGGTAAAGATATCTGGGGCTGATCCTGCTGAGATACTTGTTCTTAGCCCGTCTCTGTATGCCTGGTAGTCTGTGTTTTCTTCTATAATTACTTCGTATTTATCAGCATATTCTTCGTTAAAGTCGTCTACTATTTCTCTAATTACATCTGCCTTGGAGTCTGTACCGCTCCAGATACATGGCCATTTAAGGGTTACTTTATCACCTGATGGTTGTTCTGTATCTGTTTGCTCTGCTACTGGTGTATCGCCGTCTTTGCCTGCTTCACCACTTGGCTTTTCTGCTCCTTTGCCTCCACATCCTGCTAGTAATGATACGCTTAAAACTCCAGTTAAAAAGATTCCTATAAATTTTTTCATATTCCAGTCTCCTTTTTTTAAATTACTTGTGGTTTTAATTTTTTAATTTATATAAGTAGAAATACACCTGTCGTTAGTAGAATTATATAGGTCAGTTTCATAAATAAGTCTTGGTTAAGTTTATGGTGGGCCCAGTTCCCAAGTAGGGTTCCTATAATTAGGAAGGGGAGACCATAGATTGAAACCTTGACTACCTCCTGGGTTATTTGGGAGGCAAATGCCATCTGACACAGTATAATTGTACTTAGGGTTATCCATATTAGACAAAGTGTAGCTCTAAACTTCGACTTGTCCTTGATCTTTTCTGTTGCATAAATTATGACTAGTGGCCCTCCAGAGGCGTATGCTCCGTGGATAATTCCTCCTAGAAAAACAAGTGTTAGTGCTATCCAGTCCTTGATCTGCCTGTCCTTGCTTATCTTATTATAGGTAATTAATAATCCTCTTATTGCTACTAAAACCATGAAAACTCCTAAAATCTTAAGCAGGGCTTCCTGGGGTAAATAGTTGTAAACTAGTATACCTATAGGTAGTCCTAGTAATAATAAGGCCATCATCCTAAGGTAGTGTTTCCATTCAATAAGCTTTACATCTTTAATAACAAAGTATAAACATAGTAGCAAGGCGTATAGGGTTAACACTGGTTTTGCAACTTCCACACCTAGCAGGAGGATTACAAAGGGCATTCCTAAAACTGTTGCTCCAAATCCTGTTACTCCTTCAATTACATTTGTAAGTGTTGCTATAATCCCAAATAGGAGCCATGTTATAAGATCCATCTAATCACCCTTTAAAAATTAATTGTTATATTTTCGCCTTTAATTCCCTTGTAGGCTCCTTTTTCCATTAGAATATTTGCATCTTCATGGGCAATTAGCCATTTATTCTTCATCCATAGGGTTGGATCCTTAGCTTTTTTATTTTCTAAGGCTAGGTTGGTNCCCTTAGGTAGGATTACTATCATTTTAAATCCTTCTTCATTTACTGCACATGGTGAGAAATGAAGGGTAGTAGCGTATAGTTCCACAGCCTGTCCTTTAGATATATAGAAGGCCTCAATCCTGGAGGAGTCTATTTGATTGTCCTTTATATCCTGTAGCCTTCCTACTAGTAATATGCTGTCTGTAAGGGCAATGTTTATTTCGTTGCCCTTGTGGTATTCAAGGGCATTAAGTTTAACATTGTGTCCGTTGCAGTAGCCGATTTCTATTGGCATTTCACCATAAAATTCCTGGGATAGTGTTGTGGAAATTTCTAGCTTATGAGCTTCTTCTAAGTCTGGGATGTATATATTCCCTTCTTCTGGTATGCTGGTTTTTTTATCAAATAAATCTTTTAACTCTTCAAAGTCGTATTCATCTACTAGGCGGCCGTACTGATTAAAGCTTTGATTTGTAAGTTCTAGTATGTCTATCTTATTTTTTTCATTAAGGGCCTTAATCATTTTTCCAGCTTCCTTTCCTTGTGATTTCTTCAAAGACTTCTTTAAATTTAGAGTCTTTTCTATAAAATACTGCCGGGGCTCCTATAGGTGCATCTACTGTGTAATCGCCTCCAGTCCATTCCTTGCCGTCCCAGATATTAATCCACTTATCATCTGGTAGGTAGATGTCTACTGTGCTAGCACCTTCTTCATAAACTGGTGCAACTACCATGTCCCGGCCTAGCATGTATTGGTATTTAAGCTGGTATGTTCTATCGTCATCTTCATAGTGCATAAAAAGTGGTCTCATAACTGGTATTCCCTTGTCTGTATTCTTAGCAACTAGATGGCTTATATAGTCCTTTAGCATGGAGTGTACTTGGCTGGCCCATGCAAAGTGGGAAATTGTTTCTTCGTCTGAATCAAATTGCCAGTTATCACCGGGCCTATTACCTTCATGGGTTCTAAGAACTGGGGTAAAGGTGTTAAAGTCTGTCCATTTCATAAAGAGTTCCTTGGTTCTCTTCATTCCGTAAAGAGTTGTGTAGCCACCTGTATCACTATGGTGGAGTCCGTAACCGCTCATTCCTAGGGAAAGTGCTGCTGTTACAACTGAGGCTAGTCCATCGTCTAGGCTAAAATCTACGTTTTGGTCTCCTGCCCAGATCATGGTGCAGTATTTCTGGGAACCTGTCCCTCCTGCTCTCATAAAGTAAACAATTTCTCCTAGGGTGTCTGATTCTACTAATGCATCGTAGTTTACCTTGGCCCATAAGGCTGGCCATTTGTTGTGGGCTATCATACCATCCCAGCCGTTATATAGTACTGTATCTATAGGTAGGTACTCTCCAAAGTCTGCCATCCAGCCTTTGATTCCCATGTCTATTGCATTTTTTATAATCATGTCCCTGTACCATTCATAGGCCTCCGGGTTAGTAAAGTCTACGATACCGCATAGGTATTCGCCAAAGTCAACTTCGTAAACTTCTCCTTCTTGGTTAAAGGCTAGGTAGCCTTTTTCCTTGGCTTCTACGAACTGGGTTCCGTCATTACAAAGGTAGGGGTTAAAGTATGCTAGGAAGTTAATTCCTTCCTTGTCCCATTCTTTGATTTGCTTATCTAGTCCTGGGTATAATTCCTGATTCCATTTCCAGTCCCAAAATAGGCGTTTACCAAAGGATGTATGCCTTACTCCTTGCCAGTCCTGGCACCATATCCCCTTAATTACTGCTCCTGCTTCTTGGAGGCGGGTAACCTTGTCTATACATACATCTGTACCATCTTGGATTCCTAGGATTGCTCCTTCATAGAACCATTCTGGAAGTAGGGGCTGCCTGCCTAATAGGCCTGTTAACTTTTCTATAAGTTCTAGGTATGTGTCTGCGGCTTCAAAGGTTATGTCGTATTTGCTTCCCCACATATGAAGCTCGTGGAAGTCATCGTTTGTAAAATCAAGGTCTTAATATTCCCCATTATCTATATGGCAGTAGTATTTCTTGGATGAAACATATGTTGATTGGGGGAAGAAGGTTGTCCAGTAATCTCCTCCGCCGCCGTCATTATTATCTGCCTGGAAGGTGGTATAAGTACTCTTATTACGGCCTACCCCCTGCTCTGTTGTAATTATAGGGAATGTTTTTCCTCTTAGGTTAAAATGGGAAAACTGCTCTCCGCCGCCATATACATATTCATCTTGATCAGCCTGGATTCTTAGCCAGCATCTATTGTAGTAATCTGGGGCTGATGTTCTTATGCGAAGTCTGCCATCTTCTTCATATATATTTACACTAAGGCCTTCTTCATCTTCCTTGTAGTAAAACTCAATTTTATATTTGCCCTCTTCTTCTTCTAGCCTAAAATTCTTAAGGGGAATTCTTTCTGTTACTGAATCTTCAATATGGAAGTTTCCAAGATTCATATCTATGTCTTCTTGTCCCTTGCCAAGGTAGGCAAAAGGGGATAGGCTGCTATGATTAATTAGCTTAATGCCCTTGTATATAACTTCCAAATTATCCTTTCCTGACTTTACTTTCATTATCCTTCCCTCCTAGATATTTACTTAATATGTGCTTTAACTACCTTCTAATTGCCTTATAATTTCCTCCTAATTAATTAAGTTTATTAATCAATTAGAATAAAAAAATATTGCTTAATTCCTTATTTAGTTATAGTGTACATCATTGGACTTCTTTTGTAAAGCTTTTTATAANATTTTTTTAAAAATATTTATTTTTGGCCCCCTGCTTGTATGTTTTCACTATTGTAGCTAATTTGCACTAAATGGTTTAAGTTTAATATTCTAACTAATCATTCTTAAAAAACTTCTACTTGCTATGGCTGAGCAGCCTTTATATTCTTGATCAACATTTAGGTTGCTGTATTCTATATTGTATCTTCTGTTACTATTTATATCTTCTAAGTGTTTTTTGAATGTCTTATGAAAATAATTATTTTGGAAGGCTAGGCCAAATAATATAACTTCCTCTACATCTATTAGTTGTAGTGTATTATCAATTGCTATTGCTAAATATTTTAGGGCATCATCTAGTATGGCTTTTATTTGTTTATCCCCATTTTCAGCTGCTAATAGGATATTGTGAAGGTTTATAAAATCCTTATTAGCATGACATAGATTATATAGATAGTTTGTATTTTCTATGGAAAATACCTTTTTACACTCATCTATAATATAGCTTTCTCCTATTACAGTTTCCAGGCAGCCCTTTTTACCACATATGCATTCTTTGTCATTATCCTTTACATAAATATGGCCAATTTCCCCGGCCACATTGGTACTTCCCCTATAAATATTCCTATTAATTATAATTGCTGAACCTACACCTGGTCCATGCTTAATAAATAGGGCATTTTCTATATATTCCTCGTTATTAAAATCTATCTCTGCCATGGCTAGGGCCCTAACGTTGTTCTCTACTGCTACAGGTAATCTTAGCTTCCTTTCTAGGTTGGCTTTTATTTCTTCCCCCTGGGGAAGTATTCCAAAAGATCCTTTACTAAGGCCACTTTCTTCGTCTACTGCACCAACTATACTAAGGCCTATATATACAATCTTTTCTTCATTTCTTTTTAGGGTGATATTATCACTTATAAATTCCTTACATTCCTTGGCTATTTTTTCTGTTACATTTTCGTGGTAGGCAATATCTTTTAGGGGTTTCTTCTGCCTTACTATTAGCTCTCCATCTAGGTAGGTGGCAGTTAATTCAATTCCTGTAATATCAATATATACACCTATTAGTATATAGCTTTTGTGGTCTATATCTATTAGGATACTCTTGCGGCCTACCCTGTTTTCATCTACCTCTGCTACTTCCCTAATAATTCCTTCTTCGATTAGCTCAGATGTAAGATTTGTAACTGCTGCTGGGGTTAGGCCAATCTCCTGGGATATTTCTTTCCTTGACATGGCACCTTTTTTCCTAAGGGTATCTAGTATTGCAAATCTATTGCCTGATTTCACATCCATTTTTTCAATTTTATTTGTATTCATATGATTTGCACCTTTCTTCTATAATTAATTATCCTTGTTAATTAATTATAGATGATTTTCCATATAAATCAAGAGCAAAAATGGGGACTGACCCCCAACAATTCCGATTGTTCAGAATTGTTGGGGGTCAGTCCCCGTTTTTTATAAGGAGGCAATGTCTCTTCTGTATTGCATTCCGTCGAATTTAATCTTTTCTGCTTCCTTGTACATTGTAGCTCTTGCCTTTTCTATACTTTGGTCTACCGCTGTTATGGCCAGTACTCTTCCGCCGTTTGTAACTATATTGCCATTTTCTTTGGCTGTACCTCCGTGGGAAACAATTACATCATCTGAAAGCTGATCAAGTCCTGTGATTATATCTCCACTTGATGATGTTTCTGGGTATCCTTTGCTTGCCATTATTAGGGTGGCACTTGGATTCCCATCCCATCTTATGTCTATTTCATTAAGTCTTCCATCTATACAGGCATTCATAATTTCAACTATATCTGTCCTAAGTCTTGGTAGTACGCTTTGGGTTTCTGGGTCCCCAAATCTGACATTAAATTCTAGGACTTTTGGTATGTCATTTTCTATCATAAGGCCAATGAATAAAATTCCTTTAAAGTCAAGATTTTCAGACTTGAATCCATTTATAATTGGCTCTAGTACCTGATTTTCTATATTTTCGCGGACTTTTGGGGTAATAGCTGGATTTGGTGAGAATCCTCCCATTCCTCCTGTATTAAGGCCTTCATCATTGTCTAAGGCTCTTTTGTAGTCCCTTGCTGTTTCTAGGGGAACTATGGTATTTCCGTCTACCCAGCAAAGTAGGGAGGCTTCTGTTCCTGTTAGGAATTCTTCTAGGACGATTTCATCTCCTGCTGATCCAAATTTGCCATCAAAGATTTCCCTGATTTCTTTCTTAGCATCTTCCCTTGTCTCGCAGATTAAAACACCCTTTCCTGCGGCAAGGCCATCAGCCTTAACAACTATGGGTAGGTCAAACTCGTCTACTGTATCTATGGCTGGCTGGGCAGCGCTAAAGTCTGCATAAGCTGCTGTTGGAACCTTGTATTTAACTAGGAATTCCTTGGTAAACTTCTTACTTCCCTCAAACTGGGAGCACTCCTTATCTGGACCAAACACTCTTAGGCCTTGTTCATTAAAGGCATCTGTTACTCCTGCAACAAGGGCAGCTTCCGGTCCTGGCACTGTTAGGTCAATCTTATTGTCTTTGGCCCAGTTTGCAAGTTCCTTAACCTGGGTTACTTCATAGTCAATATTTTTTGCTATTTGGGCTGTTCCTGCATTACCTGGTGCTACAAAAATCTCTGCATCTTTGTGAAAGCGTAATATAGTCTGGGCAAGGGCGTGCTCTCTTCCGCCATTTCCAATAATTAATATTCTCACTTAAGTCACCTCATGTATTTGCTATTTTTTTGATTGCCTCTACATATATTTTGTGTTCTACTTCTTTTAAAACTCTTTCTTGTAAGGTTTTAGCTGTATCTGTTTCTAAAACTTCTACACTTTTTTGCAAAATTATTTCACCTGTGTCTATACCTTTATCCACATAGTGGACTGTTGCCCCGCTTACCTTATCCCCAGCTTCCAGAACTGCCTTGTGGACATGGATACCATAGCAGCCCTTCCCTCCGTATTTAGGAAGTAATGATGGGTGGATATTAATAATCTGGCCAGGGTATCTATCTATCATTTCTGCTGATATTATCTTAAGATAGCCAGCTAGGACTATTAAATCTGGGTCTACCTCTTCTAGGATGCTAAGTAACCTTTCATCGTAGGATCTACTATCTTTAGGGTCCTTAGCTGCTATATAAATATCTTTAATTTTATGCTTTCTTGCCCGCTCAAGGGCATAGGCATCTTCCTTATTTGATATAAGGCATTCTATTGTGCTATCTAGCTCTCCGCCCTCTACTGCATCTATAATAGATTGGAAGTTACTTCCTCCTCCTGAGGCTAAAACAGCAAGTCTTAGTGGTTTCATAAAANAATTCCTCTACTATCTTCTACAATTTTACCTATAATTACTGCTTCTTCTCCAACTTTTCCAAGGCTATCAAGGGCTAGCTGGGCTTCTTCTTCATTAACTACAAAAATCATTCCTATTCCCATATTAAAGGTATTGTATAGTTCTTCCTTACCAAGGCCTGATGCTTCTTCTATCCACTTATAAATTCCTGGCTTTTCAATAGTTGAAAGGTCAATGTCTGCTGCAAGTCCTTCTGGTAACATTCTTGGAATATTTTCTATAAATCCGCCTCCTGTAATGTGGGCGATTCCCTTTACATTAACATTTTCCTGGGCAGCTTTAATGGCTTTTACATATAGTTTAGTAGGTTTAAGTANGGCCTGGCCATATGTTTCTCCAAGCTCTTCTTCAAATCTTAATAANTCAAGCTTATCTGTTTCTATAAGCTTACGAATTAGGGAGTAGCCATTACTATGAACTCCTGTAGAAGGTAGGCCTATAACCACATCTCCTGCCTTTATATCTTTACCTGTAATTACTTTATCCCTATCTACAACACCTACTGCAAAACCTGCAAGGTCATATTCTCCGTCCTTGTAGAATCCTGGCATTTCTGCTGTTTCTCCGCCTATAAGTGAGCACATGGACTCCTGGCAGCCATCTGCTATTCCTTTTACAATTTGCTCTATATGATCTGGTGCAATCCTGCCTGTTGCAACATAGTCTAAAAAGAATAGGGGTTTAGCACCCTGGCATATAATGTCGTTTACGCACATGGCAACGCAGTCTATTCCTATAGTGTCGTGCTTGTCCAGTTCAAAGGCTAGTTTAAGCTTGGTTCCTACACCATCTGTTCCTGATACTAGTACTGGGTTTTCTATGCCATCCAAGTCTAGGTTAAATAAACCAGCAAAGCCACCTATATCTGTTAAAACATCGCTACTTTGGGTTCTTTTTACGTGGTCCTTAATTTTTTGTACTGCTGCGTAACCTCTTTCAACATCTACTCCTGCATCCTGGTAGGTTATTTTACTCATTTTATCCTCCTATATTATATCTTGCACGTCTTTATTAGTTGCCCATGTTTGGTGCTGCTTCCATTGGTACTTCCATTGGATATTTACCATCAAAGCATGCCTTGCAAAATCCTTCTGTTCTTCCTGTTGCCCTTGCCATTCCTTCTACTGGCAGGTATCTTAGGGAGTCTGCCCCTATTAATTTGCAAATTTCTTCATTGCTTAGGTTAGCTCCAATAAGGTCTTTTCTATATGGGGTATCTATTCCAAAGTAGCATGGGTTAGCTACTGGTGGTGAGGCTATACATACATGTACTTCCTTGCCTCCTACCTTTCTTATTAATTCTACAATATGTGTCATTGTAGTTCCCCTTACTATGGAGTCATCTATTATAACTACCCTTTTTCCTTCTATGTTTTCGCGAAGTACATTAAGCTTGATCCTTACTTCTCTTTCCCTCATATCCTGGGTTGGCTGGATAAAAGTCCTACCTATATAACGGTTTTTAACAAGGCCTTCTGCGTAAGGGATGCCTGATTCTTCTGAAAAACCTACTGCACTTGGAATCCCTGAATCTGGTACTGGTATAACTACATCTGCATCAATCTTACCAAGTCTTGCAAGTTCCTTACCTGCTTCCTTCCTAAACTTGTAAACCCCAACATCATCAAGCTTACTATCAGGTCTTGCAAAGTAAACCAGTTCAAAAATACATAAGTTTTTTGGGCACCAGTTTGTGGATGTTATGGATTCAACTCCGTCCTTGTCTATTATTACGATTTCACCTGGGTCTATGTCCCTTATAAATTCCCCACCTATGGTATCTATGGCGCAGCTTTCTGAGGCTAGTACATAGCCGTCGTGGGTTTTACCTAGGCATAATGGTCTAAGACCATGAGGATCCCTAATTCCTATTAGNTTATCCTCAACTGTCATAACCAAGGCNTAGGCCCCTTTAATAAGGCTCATTGTACTTTTAATTGCCGTTTCAAGTCCTCTTTTGTAGTTTCTTGCTATTAGGTTAAGAATTGCTTCTGTATCTACTGTTGTATGGAAGATAACTCCTGTATCTTCTAACATTTCTCTAATACTTTCACCATTTACTAGGCTCCCATTATGGGCTAGGGCCATATGACCATGCTTAAATTTAGCTACTAGGGGCTGGGCATTGTATGGCTTGTCTTCTCCTGCTTTTGCATACCTAACATGGCCTATGGCAATATTAGCTTCTAGTCTTTCTATGTGTTTTTGCTCAAAAACATCTGCTACAAGCCCTGTTCCCTTAACACAGTCTATTTCTCCGCCCTTATTGGCTGCAATTCCTGCATTTTCTTGACCCCTATGTTGCAGTGCATATAAGCCGTAATAAACGCTGCGTGTAGCATCTTTTGTACCTATAACACCTATAACGCCGCATTCTTCGTTTAGCTTTCCTTCTCTATTATGCAATGTCTTGCACCTCTTTATTTGAATTTTTTGCTGACTTTTTCGTCTGCTTCTTTAACTTTCTCTTCCATACGATTTCTGTATTCCACCATGGCTCCTTGAAGCTTTTCATATTTAACTGATAGCATCTGGACTGCAAGCAGTCCGGCATTTTCTCCTGCATTTATTCCAACTGTTGCCACAGGAATTCCTGGTGGCATTTGAACTATTGATAAAAGTGAGTCAAGGCCATCAAGTGTTGATGATAGTATTGGTAGGCCTATAACTGGTACTGTTGTGTAGGCTGCTAGTACACCACCAAGGTGGGCTGCCTTTCCGGCAGCTGCTATTATAACTTCTATTCCATTTTCCCTGGCTCTTTTTGCAAATCTTTCAGCTTCAGCTGGTGTTCTATGGGCTGAAATCACCCTAACTGTTGTTTCTATCCCAAAATCTTCTACTACTTTAATGGCTTTTTCTACTACTGGAAGGTCTGAGTCACTTCCCATAACAAATGCAACTTTCATAATATCCTCCTTATTGGTAATAGGCTACTGCTGCCTGGAATAATCCTTGATCTTTGTTACCTGGTATGTTTTTGTGGATGTCCTGTCCTACCCTTTCGCTATGGGCCATTTTACCTAGTATGCGCCCGTCTTTGGATATAATTCCTTCTATGGATTCCACTTTGTTAGGGTCCTTATCCTTGTAGATGCTAAATATTTGTCCGTTTTCTTTTAGTTCTTTAAACTCATCTTCACTTGCTACAAAATGTGTTTTGCTATTGGCTAGTGGAACGTGGTATTCCCTGNCTTCTTCCACATTGGCAAGCCATGGTGAGTTTGTATTTGTAATCTTGGTGCTTGTTATTTCTGATACATATCTTCCAATTTTATTGTCTGCAAAAGCCCCATATGGAAGTATTCCTGCTGTTACAAGGGCCTGGAATCCGCTTCCAATTCCTATTATTAATCCATCATTTTCCTGGGTGTGCTTTACAAGGGCATTTTTAACTTCTTCATTTTGAAGGGTTACTGCCATAGCCTTATAGCTACCACCTGATAGCGCTAGTATCTGGGAGTTTTCTATTTTTTTAACTAGGCTTTCTATTGATTCCCTAATTCCTTCAGGTGTTTGGTTTAAAAATACTACTTGCTCAACATCTGCTCCTGCCCTTTCAAAGGCCCTTGCCATGTCGTATTCTCCCGTAGTTCCTGAAAATACTGGTACTATAACTTTAGGTTTTTCTATTTTGTTTTTAGCCTTAAATTCATTTTCTTTAGCTTTTAGGCCCCTATTATCTGCCACAATTACTGGGCTATCTTCTAGAGGGAATATATTTGCTAGTGGCCTTAATACTGTTTGTTTAATTTCTTCTATATAAATGTTTTGATCGCTAAAGGAAATAAAGTCCTGGGCATTGGTTTCACCTATATGCATAAATCCTGCATCCATAAAGTCTTCTATGTCCTGGCAGTCTATCTCTAAAATCATATCTCCATATGAAGCTTCAAATGCATTAGCTAGGCCTAGGATTTCTGGGTCAAATACCTCACATCCTATTTCATTACCAAGGCTCATATTAGCAATTGCTGATACAAGTCCACCTTTACCTATTGCCATAGCTGATCTGATTTTACCTTCTTTTGATTTATCTATAACTACTTGGTAAAGTTCTTTCATTTGGTGAAAATTCGGGATATTATTGCTATCTTTTTCTACTGGCAGATAAATAAGAGCGCTGTTTTTCTCCTTAAAGCTAGCACTTATGCACTGCTTAGCAGATCCTAGCATACAGGTAAATGAAACTAGTGTTGGCGGTACATGTAGGTCGTTAAAGCTACCACTCATACTGTCCTTACCACCTATTGCTGCAAGGCCTAGATTTTGTTTGGCCGTTAAGGCTCCAAGTAGGGCCGATGTTGGTTTACCCCATTTTTCCTTATCTTCATCAAGTCTTTCAAAGTATTCTTGAAGGGATAGGTGGGCATCTTTATAATCTGCCCCAAGAGCTACTAGTTTTGCAACACTTTCTACCACTGCATAAAGGGCTCCGTGGAAGGGTGAAGCTGATGATAGATCTGGGTCATATCCATGTGTCATATAGGTTGCCGCATCCGTTTCCCCTTTAAGTACTGGTACTTTTGCAACCATTCCTTCTTCCTTAGTAAGCTGGGTAGCCCCGCCGTATGGCATAAGAACTGTAGATGCTCCAACTGTACTATCAAACTGACCTGCAAGTCCTTTTTGGATTCCACCATCTAGGCTATTTAATGATTCTAGTATATTTCTTTTGCTAAGTTCTTTTTCTGTTTTTACAAGCTTAGGTGCCTTAATAAATACTTCCCTTTTAGTATCTACTCCCGCGCTATCTAAGAAGCTCCTTGAAATATTAACAATTTCCTTGCCTCTCCATGTCATAACTAGGGACTTTTCCTCTGTTATTGTAGCTACTACTGAAGATGGAACATTTTCTTCCTTGCAAAGCCTTTCAACTAACTCCCTGTCCTTGGCTTCTACCACAATAGCCATACGTTCCTGGGACTCTGAAATTGCAATTTCAGTACCNTCAAGGCCTGGGTATTTAAGTTTAACCTTATCTAAATCTATTGTAATTCCATCTGCAAGTTCCCCAATTGCAACGCATACTCCCCCTGCCCCGAAGTCATTACATCTTTTAATAAGACTTGAAAATTCTGGGTTACGGTATAGGCGCTGTAGCTTACGCTCTTCTTTTGGATTACCTTTTTGTACTTCTGATCCGCATTCTTCCATTACATCATCTGTCTGAACCTTGGATGATCCTGTTGCTCCTCCGCATCCATCACGGCCTGTAGGCCCACCTATCATCACAACAATATCACCTGGCTCAGGCTCTTCTCTCTTTACAGCGTCAGATTTAACTGCCCCAACAACTGCTCCAAGTTCCATGCGTTTTGCCTTAAAACCTTCATGGTAATATTCCTTAAGCTCTCCTGCAGCTATTCCGATTTCGTTACCATAGGCGCTATACCCATCTGCAGCAGTTTTTGTAATAATTCTTTGTGGTAACTTAGACTCTAATGTATCCTTAAATTTCTCATTTGGGTCTGCTGCCCCTGTAATTCTCATTGCCTGATATACATAGGCTCTTCCTGATAGGGGATCCCTAATTGCACCCCCTAGGCATGTCCCAGCTCCTCCAAAAGGTTCGATTTCTGTTGGATGGTTATGGGTTTCATTTTTAAAGAGTACTAGCCATTTTTCTTCTTTTCCATCTACTATAATTGTTTCTTCTACAGTACATGCGTTAATTTCTGCTGAAAACACAACTTTAGGTATTTTATTTTGTTTTTTAAGATCCTTAACCTGGATTGTAGCCATATCCATTAAGGTTTCTGGTCTATCTGTATCTTTTCCGTAAACCCTATCCCTTGCCTCCCTATAGCTATTAAGNGCAGCTACAACTGGGGCGCTATGCTCTCCTTCTTCTATTTCAATATCGCATAACTCTGTCATAAAGGTTGCATGCCTACAGTGGTCTGACCAGTAGGTATCTACAACCTTGATTTCTGTATATGATGGNTCCCTATCCGCTTCAATAAAGTAGCTTTGGAAGTATTCAAGGTCNTTAAGGTTCATTGCTAGACCTTCATCTTCATGNAACTTAGCTAATCCTTCCTTNTCAAGCTTTATGAATCCATCCATTATAGCTACATCTTCTGCTTCCTTAAAATTAAGAGCTAATGTTTCTGGTTTAGCCATTGGAACTTCTTCTGCTTCCACTGGATTAATTATATATTCTTTAATAGTCTTTATATCTTCCTGGGAAAGATCTCCCTCTACAACATAAACTCTTGATACCTTAACCAAAGGTTTAATATCTGCCGTTTCACACGCATCTTGGTTTTCAATAAGACTTATATATTCTGAACATGCATGGGCCTGCTGGTCGAACTGCCCTGATAGGAAGCTTTCCGCAAATACAAGCTGGCCATTATGATCAAAATCTTCTTCATAAATATTGTCTACTTGGGGGTCTGCAAAAATAAGTTTTAATGCTTTTTCATAGGTTTCTTCCGTAATACCTTCAATATCGTATCTTTCTAAAAATCTAACATTATTTACTGTTTTAATTTCCAAAAACTCTACAAATTCCTTTAATAAATTCTCTGCCTTTACATTAAATCCTTTTTTCTTTTCAACATAGATTCTAAAAATATTCATGTTTACGTCTCCTTTTAATTGATACGATTTAAAAACATAGTTTAATTTTATCATATGGACCTTTTAGGGTCAACACGATTTCGAACATTTTTACATTGTAGTGGTAAATCGTTCGGATTTTTATATTTTCTTGTCAAATTCTTTGCTTTTTTGTATAAGAAAAAGACCTAATATGTGATATTAGGCCTTTTCTATAAGTTCCTTCATTTGATTTAATACTCTTTTTTCTATTCTTGATACCTGAACCTGGGATATTCCTAAAACTTCTCCAATTTCTGTTTGGGTCCTATCTTGAAAGTACCTAAACATTATTATTTGTCTTTCTACTGGTTCTAGCTTATCAATTAATTCGCCAAGCAACAATTTATCAATCATATTACTTTGTTCCTTGGGTGATTGGTCTATTTTATCACTAAGGGTTATAGGGCGCCCCTCCCCTTGATAAATAACAGCTTGAAGGGAATCAACATCTGAATTGGCTTCCATTGCAAATACAATTTCTTCTACTTCCATTTCAGCTGCTGCTGCTATTTCTTGTATTGTAGGTTCCCTATCTAATTCTTTGACAAGTTCTTCCTTCTTCACTCTTGCCTTATAGGCGGTTTCCTTAAGTGATCTGCTTACTTTAATCATTCCGTCATCTCTTAAAAAACGTTTAATTTCTCCCATTATCATTGGCACTGCATAGGTGGAAAACTTAACGTCAAAGCTAAAATCAAATTTATCTATACTTTTTATAAGTCCAATATTGCCTATTTGGAATAAATCTTCTAAGTCATGGCCCCTACCTGAAAACCTTTTTACTAAACTCCAAACTAGCCCTACGTTTTCTTCTACTAGTTGTTCTTTTGCCTGGATGTCTCCTGCTTGTGCCTTGGCAATGAGTTTTTTCGTTCGGTCCATAGATGTGCCTCACCGCTTTCCTTAGCTTTGTTTTTTAATTTTTTTCCGCATTAAAATAGTGGTTCCTTCTCCAACTTTTGATTCTATTTCAACGCTATCCATAAAGGATTCCATTACTGTAAAGCCCATTCCTGATCTTTCAAGTTCGGGCTTTGATGTGTATAGTGGCTCTCTTGCTTCTTCTATATTTGCTATGCCTAGCCCCTCATCTTTAACCTTAATTTCAACGTCTTTATCTTGGTAAGAACATATTAGTTTTACTATGCCTTTTTTATTTTCGTATCCATGTATTATGGAGTTGGTAACTGCTTCTGATACTGCTGTCTTTATATCTGATAATTCTTCTAATGTTGGGTCTAATTGGGAAACAAATGCAGCTACTGTTGCTCTTGCAAATGATTGATTCTCTGATAGGCTTAAAAATGATAATTCCATAACGTTGTTTTGTCGCATGTTTTGATCCCCCTATGCTAAATTTAAGATTGCCTCATCCATACTGTCATAATTCTTCATGATCTTATAAATACCTGATATTGAAAGCACCCTATCTACCTGGTCCCCTACTCCATATAATGCTATATCTCCTCCTAAAATCATAACATTACGGTACCTTCCCATAAGCACTCCTATGCCTGAGCTATCCATAAATTGGATGTTTGTGAAGTCAAATATAATGTTGCGAGCTCTTCTTTTCTGGAATTCCCTATCTACCTTTTCCCTAATTTCTACTGATGTATGATGATCTACTTCACCTTCTATAGTCACGATTAAGTTGCGTTCTTTAGTGGTAAAATGAATCTGCATCAATCTGCCCCCCTTAAGTTTTTTACATAAAATGGATTATGCTATTAATAGCATATAGGAGTTTACATTATTTGTCAACTACATTGTGTGTGTATATTGTTTTTATAACAAGCACAAGCTTCGCTTGTAAAAGTATAAAATAATATACACACACCAGAGTTGTCTTAAAGGTGGTTTACTAGCACAAGCCTCGCTTGTAAAAGTTATAAAAACAATATACACACACAAGAGTTGTCTTAAAGGTAGTTTATTTTAGGCGACGTTTTGCATTATATGCCCCGTCGGTGTCTGGGTAGTTTTCAATTACAGAATTGTAGTATTGTTTTGCCTGTTCCATATTTTCCTGGGCTTCGTAGGATCTTCCTATCATATATAATACATTATCTGTATATCTTTCTTCTTTTGCATATGAATAGGATTTTTCAAATAGTTCTATAGCTTCTACATATTCTTTGGACTGGTATTTCCTATATCCTTGGTTGTATAATTCTTCCCCTGCTCTTGGATAAACAGCCCCAACTAATTCCTCATATTCTTCTCTTGTTTCATCTGTTATAAAATCCTTATTTATATTATTTAGTTTATCGGCTGCTTCTACCCACTCCCTTTTAGCAAATAGGTCCTGGGCTCCTTGAAGATTTATCTTGGCTTCTTGTATTTCTTGGTCTTTCTTTAGGGATAGGTTGGTTTTTTCTAGCTCTCCTTTTTCTGCCTCAAGATTTGCGATCATTTCTTTCTGCTCTATCTCCAATTCTTCTAACTGGTTTTGGAGCTCAGAGTTCTTATCTTGGGCCTGCTTAATTTCTTGTTTAAGCTCTGATGTTTTTGATGGTGTAATTAGCATTGCATATACGCCAAGCATACATACTGCCCCTATTATAAATGCAATTATATTTCCTTTAAAGGGCCTAGGCTCTATTATTTTGCCTGGCTCTATTGTTGTTGTAGGTTCTTTGGCACTTATTGGTTTAGGCCTATTAATTTTAACAGGCTTTACCTTTGCAACTTCCATTTCTTCCGTTTTAAATCTTGGATCTATCATATCCCAGTAATAATTAGCCTTTGCCTGGTCTTTACTAATTTCAAATATCTCTTTTAATAACTGGGCAGCCTGTGCCTCCTGATTATTGCTTATGTAGTAAAGAGTAAGTAATTCTTTTGCTTTTATATAATTTGGATTCTGGGAAATCGCCTTTCTTAAGCTTATAACCGCTATATCTTCACTACCCTGAGCCATATATTCTAATGATTTATTGAATAAGGTCATTGTATTGCTGTATTCTGTAAGCTGGCTAGGCGAACTTTGTACTTTTTCCAGGTAATCCTTGGCTATATTGTTTTCTTCCTTATATGATAAACTTTTTAGCCAGTAGTTAATTGCACTACCTATTTCCCCTACTTCAAAGTAAACTAATCCTAGTAGGTTATTAGCATCTATATGATTTTTTTGGAGACGAATACACATTGTAAGGGATTCAATTGCACCTGATAAACTACGCCCCTGTGCTTGCTCTAACCCCTTATTGTATAAACGCGCTGCCATCATATGTACCTGCTTATATGCTCTTATATCTATATTACATTTGTCGCATTTTCTTGTATTTTCTGTGTTTTTTGCACATGATGGACATTTCATATTTATTACTCCTTGCTATTATTTTTACTTGTTATTTGTTCTATAATGTCGATTAAGTCCTTTTCATCCTTCTCTCTTATCTTTTCTACCTCTAAGCTAGGTTTAAACTTTTTGACTTCCTCGTTAAAATTAATCATTGTTTACCTCCTCTTTCTCTAAATATTCCTTCAATTCTCCTATTAGGTATAAAGACCCAAGACAGCATAAAATCTCTTTTTTATCTAGTTCTTCCTTGCATTTTTGATAGGCCTTTACTGGATCTTCTTCTATGTGTAATATGGGCTTTTCTTGCATTATATTTATTTCTTTGTGTAGTTTTTTTGCTGGTACAGACTTACTATGCTTGCTTTGTGTAAGGGTTACTTTATAAGCATGTGGCAGCAAAATTTCAAGTATAGATTTGTAATCTTTACCTTCTATTACCCCTACTAACATATGGATTTTTGCATTTTTATTTAATGTGAGTAATGATTCTATAAAGGCCTTGGCGCTTTCCTTATTGTGGGCCCCATCTATAATAATTGTTGGAGACTCCTCTACTACTTCCATTCTTCCTGGCCAGTTTGCTGCCTTTAATCCCCCATATACATTCTCACTAATTATATTAAATCCTAAATCATTTATGCATTCTACTATCATTAAGCTAGTTATTGCATTTGATATTTGATATTTACCCAAAAGTTGTAAACTTATGTCCTTATATGTAAAATATTCATTTTTTACATTAAATCTACTTCCTTGTAAAGTGTATTCTTCATTGTTTATTACTGTTTCCTTGGAGAAAAACAGTTTACTATTGTTTTTTTGACAAATTCTCTCAATAACATTATACACTGATTTGCCAGAATTATACAACACTGTTGGGCAATTTTCTTTTATAATTCCTCCCTTTTCCCGGGAAATTTCTTCTATTGTGTTACCTAAATATTCTGTATGGTCTTTTCCTATGGATGTAATTACAGATAATAAGGGTTTTTTGATTATATTTGTAGCATCATATTTACCACCAATACCTGTTTCTAAAATAACTATATCTACATTTTGCCTTTGAAAATATATAAATCCTATTGCTGTTAGTATTTCAAAAAATATTGGTGTTTCCTGTCCTTGATCTGACATTTTTCTGCAGGCTTCCTTGACTTCCAAAGCAATTTTTATAAAATCTTCGTTATTTATTGGACTCCTGTTGATTTGTATTCTTTCATTTACTTCTATAAGGTGAGGCGATGTAAATAGACCTACTTTATATCCTGCTTCCATTAATATGGAGTTTGTCATTGCAGATACAGATCCCTTACCATTGGTTCCTGCTACATGTATTATTTGAAGTTTATCCTGGGGATCCCCAAGTATTCCCATTAACTCCTTCATTCTATATAAACCTAATGTTTTAGCAGGTTTTTGGGACCTTTCTAAAAATTCAATAATTTGCTCTTTCATCTGTGTTCTCCTTATTATTGCCTAGTACGCCCTTATAATAGATTACACCTTTTAGACGGTTTCGTAAAGAGGTAATTACTTGATATGTGGGTGTTTTAGTGATATGATTCTAGGTGATTAGTTTGTATTTTCAAAAAAAGCAAAGGTGATCTTATGTCAAAAAATTTACAAGCAGAAACCTGCTCAACTACCATTATACATCCGGATGTAATCGATAAGGTTAATGAGAATATGTTAGATAATGACGTGTTAGAAGATTTAGCCAAATTCTTTAAGATGTTTGGACATCCTACAAGGGTTAGGATCTTGCAGGCGCTTTTTATTGCCGAAATGTGTGTTTGCGATATTTCATATGCCCTACAAATGTCCCAATCTGCAGTTTCCCATCAGCTTAGGCTTCTTAAGGATGCTAGCCTTGTAAAATCTCGTAGGGAAGGTAAGTCTGTTTACTATTCTCTAGATGACACTCATATTAGTGAAATTATGAATCAGGGATTATTGCATGTTCAGGAATAAATTTAAAAGCGTTGAAATCATAAATATATGGTTTCAACGCTTTTTTACTTATTTAAAGCTTGCTATTCTCTCTTCAACTTGCTCTAACATCGTTTGATACTTTTCTCTTTTAGCCTTTTCACCCTCTATTACTTTTTCTGGTGCATTAGCTACAAATCCTTTGTTTGCAAGTTTCTTGTCTACTCTTTCTACTTCACCGATTAGTTTTTCTCTTTCTTTATTAAGCCTTTTAATTTCTTTGTCGATATCTAGAAGTTCCGCTAAAGGAATGTAAATATCTGCTCCTGGAATAACTACGGCTACTGCTCCGTCTTCGATACCTTTTTTGTCTTCTTGTATAATTACTTCTGTTGCTCCAGCTAATGATGAAAAGAATACTGTACCTCTATCAAAAATATCTCTTATATTTTCGTCTTCTGAAACTACATACATTTGAGCTTTTCTTGATGGTGGAACGTTCATTTCTGCCCTAATATTTCTAATGTTTCTAACTGCTTGCTTCATTAGTTCTATTTCTTTTTCCTCTGTTTGGAAGTTTCTATCTTCTGTATATACAGGCCACTTTGATGTCATAATAGTTTCTTCCTTATCTTGCAGGCTCATAAAAATTTCTTCTGTTATAAAAGGAATATATGGATGAAGCAGTTTAAGTGTATCTATCATAACCACCCTAAGTGTCCAAAGGGCTGCATTTCTACTTGGATCTTCCTTATTATATAGTCTAGGTTTTACCATCTCTATATACCAGTCGCAGAATTCTTCCCAGGCAAAATCATGAAGTTTTTGTACTGCTATTCCTAGTTCATACTTATCCATATTATCGGATACTTCTTTGGCAAGGGTGTTTAACTTGGATATAATCCAGCGGTCTTCTGCTTCTAATTCTTCTGGATCTACTGTTAGATTTAGATCTTCTCCTTCATAGTTCATTAAAATAAATCTAGCTGCATTCCAAATTTTATTACCGAAATTTCGATTTGTTTCTACCCTATCTGTGTAGAATCTCATATCATTACCTGGCGCATTACCAGTTACAAGTGTAAGGCGTAGGGCATCTGCCCCGTACTCTTCAATTAATTCTAGGGGGTCAATTCCATTTCCAAGGGATTTACTCATTTTGCGTCCTTGTTCGTCCCTAACTAATCCGTGAATAAGTACGTCTTTAAATGGTACCTCTCCCATTTGTTCAATTCCTGAAAATACCATCCTTACTACCCAGAAAAATATAATGTCATATCCTGTTACAAGTACACTAGTTGGGTAAAAATGCTTTAATTCTTCAGTTTCTTCTGGCCAACCTAAGGTTGAGAATGGCCATAGGGCTGAGCTAAACCATGTATCTAATGAGTCCTCATCTTGCTTTAAGTTTGTGCTATCACATTTTGTACATTTTTCTGGTTTACTGGCACTTATCATAATTTCATCACAGTCTTGGCAGTAATATGCCGGGATTCTGTGTCCCCACCATAACTGACGTGATATACACCAGTCCCTAATATTTTCTAGCCAGTTAAGGTAAGTTTTTCCAAACCTTTCTGGTACAAATCTAAGGTCTTCCTTCTCTAAGGCTTCTATGGCCGGTTTTGCAAGTTCTTCCATTCTTACAAACCACTGGGCTTTAATCATAGGTTCTATAGTTGTATCACACCTATCATGGGTTCCTACATTATGGGTGTGTTTTTCTATTTCTACTAAATAGCCTTCTTCTTTAAGGTCTTCCACTACCTTAGCCCTAGCTTCAGATGTAGTTAGTCCCTCGTATTTTCCTGCCTTGCTATTCATTATTCCCTTATCATTAATAACTGTTATCTGCTCAAGGTCATGCCTTTGTCCTATATCAAAGTCATTAGGATCATGGGCAGGTGTTATTTTTACTACTCCTGTTCCAAATTCTTGCTCTACATAGTGGTCGGCAACTATTGGAATCTCTCTATTTACAAGTGGTAGCATTACTTTTTTGCCGATTAAATCCATGTATCTTTCATCGCTAGGATGAACTGCTACGGCTGTATCACCAAGCATGGTTTCTGGTCTTGTTGTCGCAACTTGTATATACTTGTCTGTTCCTATAATCGGATAGCGAATATGCCATAGGCTACCTGCCTGCTCATCATGTTCAACTTCTGCCTCAGAAATGGTGGTTTCACATACTGGGCACCAATTAATTATCCTATCTCCGCGGTATATATAACCTTCCTCGTAAAGCTTAATAAATACTTGCTCTACTGCATTTGAAAGACCATCGTCCATGGTAAATCTTTCTCTTTCCCAGTCACAAGATGTACCAAGTTTTTTGAGCTGGTCTGTAATTATTCCGCCGTACTCTTCCTTCCATTCCCATGCATGTTCTAGGAATTCTTCTCTTGTTAAATCATCTTTTGTTATGCCTTCTTCAGCTAGTTTTTCAACGATTTTAACTTCCGTTGCTATACTTGCATGGTCTGTTCCAGGCACCCATAGGGCGTTATACCCTTGCATTCTTTTATAGCGGATTAAGATGTCTTGTAGTGTACTATCAAGGGCATGTCCCATATGAAGCTGGCCTGTAATATTTGGTGGTGGCATTACTATTGTAAATGGCTCTTTATCCTTTTCTACTTCAGCATGAAAATATCCATTATCCATCCATTTTTTATATAAACGGTCCTCTACCGTGGAAGGATCGTATATTTTTTCTAAGTTCTTCATATTCTACCTCCGTTTAAATTCGTATAGCTTTCCATTAGGATTTCTACCCTTGGCGCTAGTTCCTTGTTTGTTTCTATAATCATAAATGCTTCTTTGCATAATTCTTCTTCATAACTTGTTAGGGCCTTGATTTGTTTAATAGTGTCCTGATATTCCTTATCTATATTGTTCATAAGTATTGCTATATTTTGCATTTCAACCCATTCATCTATATTATCGGTGCCTTCCCTTACAATACCCTTGTCATATAAAACATCAAAGACCTTATCTTCTATTTCTATTAGTGTATTGTTTAGGTTTCGATAGTAGTCTTCGTTATTTTTGTTCTTAAGGTAACGATTATACTGTGTCTGCAGGTGATCTGCATTTTTTGTAGATAAGTTTTTATACTGGAAGTTAAGATAATTTGTATTGTGGAAATGCTTAATCTTTGTAGAATTAAGTAGTTTGCTAGCCTTTATTTGCATATTCTCATTTAATTCTAATTCATATTCTATTCGTCTTTTTAAAAATAATATGCCAAAGGTAAAGATTAGGGCGACGCTGGTTATGATGCTAGTTGGTATCATAATATCTTGCTTAAGGGTTTGCATCATGGTCAGTAGCATAATACTTGCAATTCCTAGTATTATAATAAGGCTATATGCTATAATTTTCAAGGCATTATACCCAGATATTAAGCTTTCCCTGTATTCAAAAAGGGATTCTTTTTCTTCTTGCAAATAAAGTATGTCACTGTATGTTTGCCTTTGTTTATTTTCAGTTTGCCTAATTTCCTTTATTATATCTGGTATTTCATCTTCCCTAGTTTGGATAATTCTAAGTGCAGGGTTGTTGCGTATAAGCCTACCTTCTAGCCTCTTTCTTTGTTCCATTACGCTTTTATATTGGTCCAAAAATCCTGCAACTTTTTCGTGATCTTCTTTTGTTAAGGATTCATATTTCTGTAAATCCTTCTTTCTTTGAGCCAGTCCTTCTGCATACCTGGTTAGTCTTTTTCTTTTGACTGTGGTATCTTTTAGCTCTACAAAAATCTCTTCTATACGGTTTGAATCATTTGTATCTTCTATAGAAGGTCTTGGTTCCATCTTTTTATTAAATAGTGAAAATAGCTTTTTAATTTTCATTTATATCACCTTGTCTTAATATCTATGTAAATTAGAGTTTGTCACTCTTGTGCCTTCTTAGTAGTCTGATTTCAATTAAATAAAAAGAGCCATCCATAATAGGATAGCCCTTTGTCCTAATTACTTTTTCTAGTTAAATAGGTCTTTGAACGCATCGCCTAATGCATCTCCAATTGTTCCAAGGCTTTCGTTATCTGAACCTGCGTATTCTTTTACAAGTTCTTCATTAAAGGCATTTTCTGCTTCTTTTATACTAAGTGAAATCTTTTTAGATTTTTTATCTATATCTAAGATTTTAACTTTCACTTTTTGCCCTTCTTCTAAAACATCAGATGGCTGGCCTATTCTTTTTTCGCTAATTTGTGAGATGTGAACTAATCCTTCTACAGAATCTGCAATCTTCACAAATGCACCAAAGTCAACAAGTCTTGTAACAGTACCTTCTACAACTGAATCTTTTTTAAGTTTTTCAGTGTTTACTAGCCATGGATCTAAGCTCATATCTTTAAATCCTAGTCCAACTTTACCTTCTTCTTTGTCAACTTTTATAATTGTTACTTTTATTTCTTGTCCTTCGCTTATTACTTCTGATGGGTGGTTAATTCTTTCCCATGAAAGGTCGCTATTATGAAGTAAACCTTGTACATCTCCAATGTCAACAAATGCACCAAATGGCATTAGTTTAACAACTTTTCCTGTCATTTGGTCGCCTTCTTTAAGGTTTTCCATTGCAGTTTTTTTCCTAGCATCCCTATCTTCTTTTGCAAGTCTTCTTGCTGATAATACTAGTTGATTTTTACTGCGATCAATCTCAATTATTTCCGCTCGTACTGTTTTTCCTACAAATGTGGAAATGTCTTCCACGTATCTGTCTGATAGTTGTGATGCTGGAATAAATGCTCTAACACCTTTGATGTCTGAAATTACTCCACCTTTTACACTTTCAGCAATTGTTACTTCTAAGATAGTTTCGTTTTCATGAGCTTCTTCTAAGTAATCCCATGCAACAAGTGCTTCTGCACGCTTTTTGGAAAGTAGTACATTACCTTCACCATCGTCAACTTTTAAAACTTCTACGTCAATAACATCATCAACAGATACAATATCTTCTGGTGATACATCTTTCTTGTTGGAAAGCTCATTGATTAGGATGATTCCATCTGTATGGTATCCTATATTCACGATTACACTATCTTCATTTACTGAAACAACTTTTCCTTCCAATATATCTCCAGTATGAATGCGCATCATGGTCTTGTCAACTTCTTCCATAACATCTTCCATAGTTTCTTCCGCAGTTACATTTTTCTCTTCCATATAAGTGCCTCCTCGTATATATACTTCACTCATTATGATACACTAAAACGCAAGAATTGTCATGCTATATTTCAAAAAAGAAAAGGTGAGAGGGGGACGGTTAACAACTTTGATCAAAAGGAGGGGGAAAGAATGGACGGGGACGGTTAACAACATTTACGCATTGCATAAATGTTGTTAACCGTCCCTGCCTTCTCCTCTTTCCTTTCCATCCTCCTTTGTTGTTAACCGTCCCCTCCTTTCTTCCCTCTTTTTGGCATCAAAAAACAGCATATCTAAGTAAATACATTTACACATTTATGCTGTTTGCAATGCATTATTTAGTTTTATTGCCTATACATATTTTAACTTTCTAATTCTATTATAGTATGTGCAATATTTGCAGCGTGATCTGAGACTCTTTCTAGATTACTAAGTAGATCTAAAAATGTTATTCCCGCAATTGATGAGCACTTTTCTTCTGTTAAACGCTTAATATGTTTTGCTCGTAAAGTTTTTTCCATTTCGTTAACTAGTTTCTCAGCTTCTAATACTTCCCTGGCAATTTCTGCATCATTTGCCGCGCAAGCTTCTATTGCAAGTTGGAAACTCTTTCCTGCCGCTGCTACAATTTCTTGTATTTCTCCATTGGCTACTTCTGAAAATTCCAATCCATCATCTATTCCAATTTCTGCAAGTTCTGCTATGTTGTCTGCATGATCTCCAACTCTTTCTATGTCACTTACTGAATGAAATAAGCCTGTTATCATTGCATGTTCTTGCTCTGATATAGGTGTGTTTGTAATTTTTACTAAGTAGTTATTAATTCCATGCTGTAATTCATTAATTGTTTTTTCCCTAAGGTATACTTCTTCAAGTTTTTCCTTGTCTTTTTCTAATAAGCCTTCTGCTGCCATTTTAAGGTTGAGTGAACTTAATTCTCCCATCCTTACTATTTCTTTAATTACGTTTTGGATAGCAAAAGTCGGTGTTTCTAAAATACGATTATCTAGGTGAACAAGTTCTTCTAATTCTCCTTCTAATTCTGGTTCTTTACCACTTACAATTTTCTCAGCAAGCACTATAATTTTGTCTGCAAATGGGAAAAGCATAATTGTATTTAATAGATTAAATACTGTATGAACAATACTTATTTGTGTCATTGTAATAAGTGCATTCCCTGCTGCTACATTGATTCCCATAAAATAAACTGCTGCTACAATTGCAAAAACAATTGATCCTATTACGTTAAATAACAGGTGAATTGCTGCTGCTCGTTTACCATTTTTGGTAGCTCCGATTGCTGATAACATTGCTGTTATACATGTACCTATATTTTGTCCCATAATAATATAAACTGCTGCATTCCATGGTACCAATGAGGCCGCTGCCAGTGTTTGCAAAATTCCTACTGATGCGGAACTACTTTGAATTATTGCTGTTACAACTGCACCTGTTAAAATCCCTAGTATAGGATTGCCTCCTATTTGTGTAAATGCAGTTTTAAATTGTGGTAAAGTGCTTAGGGGTTGTACTGCTCCTCCCATCATATCTAATCCTAGAAATAAGGCACCGAATCCAAATAAGATTCCACCGTATTGGCGGGTTTTATCTTTGGGGGAAAAAAACAACATTATTACGCCTATAATAATAGTTATTGGCGCTAAAGTAGATGGCTGTAAAAATTTTGACCATTCTCCAAGGGCTACAATCCATGCAGTGATAGTGGTACCAACGTTGGCTCCCATGATAACCCCAATTGCTTGGCTAAGTGTCATTAACTCAGCATTAACAAACCCTACTACCATTACGGTTGCTGCCGAGCTACTTTGGATTATTGCTGCAACTGCTGCACCAACTAACACTCCTAAAAATCGGTTGTTGGTAAGGACACCTAATAATTTCTTAAGTCTATTGCCTGCGGCTTTTTGTAATCCTTCGCCCATGATGTTCATACCATATAGAAATAATCCTAGTCCACCCATAAAGGTTAAGATTATTTGCAAATAGTTTATTTCTTCCATATCATTCCCCTCTCTCAGCTTAAACAAACTGATGCACAATAAACCTGTCCTCGATTATTCTACCACATAAGGATTTTATAAATCAAGCCCCTGGGTTGGTTTTAACTGGTTTTGGGACGGTTAACAAGAAGAAGCTAAACTTATCCTAAAGTTTTGGCTAATTTAATGAAATAAATTACCAAATAAAAAGTCCGCTTTAAACTTCAAAGCAGACTCATTACATTATAAATTAATGTATACTCACATATGTATTATTATTAATTTTTTACATAACAAAATCTCCAAACCTAGAATTTAATATTTTAGTTCGGAGTATTTTAGCTTTTTTTATTTTTTAGAACCTACGTATAATATTTTATTTTAGTAAAAAACTAGAGACTCAGGCAGCCCTCTATTATTTTTTCATCTTTTAACGCATACTTTCTCCCAAGATTGGATAATTCTGATACCCTGGATTGAGTTATATTTCCAATTATCTCGCATATTTCTCTTTGACTAATATTACAAAAACAGCTCATTAAAAAACAATTCAGCGCCCTTAGTTTAGTATAGGACTGGTTGTTTTTTATATGAATAGACATAGGATCTTGCCCTAAATAATCAGCAACATATTCTATTATTTTTCCGGGTTTATTATCCCTAAAAATCATTGTTCTACCACTTACATAATTTGTTTTTTCTCCTATGAATTCAATATCATTTTCTGTTTCTTCACAGTCACTAAGACCCATTATTTTAAGGTATTTTTCCTTGTTTTTGCATATATCAAATCCAATTATTTCTTTAAGAAAACCTGTGTCCAATATGCCGTATTTATTGGTTTCATTCAGGTATTCCCTTAAACTAGAAAAAGGATATTGGTCTACATTTTCACTGTATCCCTCAATATCCTTTGGATTATTATGGATATATGACGTTAAAGTTATAAAATATCTCCTATTATTAACAGGTTTGCTCTTAAAACGGTCCTGAAAAACAGGCCCACGCCTCTTATATTTCCTATTGTAGTACTGGGCGTAACAGAAATTAATAACATGCATAACTTTAGAAATATCTGCTCCTAAGCAATCTATTAAAAGATGGCCATGGTTGTCCATAAGGCAATAGGAGTACACCTTAAAACCATATTTAAATTGGTATTTTTCTATTAGCTCCAAGTATTTTAACTTATCTTCATCATCCCTAAACAGATCGAATTCACTTAAACTCCTAACCATAATGTGGTACATACCGTTTGGGCTTTTTACCCTAGCTGCTCTTGGCATTTTATCATCTCTCCTTTAAATTAATGTATCTTCTTTTATGAGAGTATTGCCAAGTTCATATGGTTATTATTCAATTTAGGTCCAAAAACTCTTTAATTGTTAACCGTCCCCTGAATCAAAAAGCCATTTAGTTGTTAACCGTCCCCAGGATTGTTCCTCCGCCAACCACGGCATCTCCGTCATAAAGGACCAGGGCTTGCCCAGGTGTTACTGCCCTTTGTGGCTCATGAAAGGTACACAGCATTGTATCTTCATCTATCATTTCTACTGTACATGGTGCTGCTTTTTGGGAGTATCTGATTTTGCCTGTTAGGGTCATTTCTCCTTCTAGCCTATCAAAAGGCATAAAGTTTAACTTATTTGCGTATACCTTGCTTTGGAATACATCTTTGTTGTCTCCAACTGTTACCTCATTGGTTTCCGGATTTATTTTTGTTACATAAAGGGGCTTAGCTGCCTGTATTCCAAGGCCTTTTCGCTGTCCAATTGTATAATGAATTATTCCCTTATGCTTTCCTAGGATGTTTCCTTTTTGATCTATAAAATTGCCTTCTTTGCTTTGTGTATCCGTATTTTCAGTGATAAATTTGCCGTAATCATCATCTGGAACAAAACATATTTCCTGGCTATCTGGCTTGTCTGCCACCAATAAATCTATTTCTTTAGCTATTTGCCTTATTTCTTCTTTAGTATAGTCGCCTAGTGGCATTAACGTATGGGCTAGTTGATGTTGGGTTAGGTTATATAACGCATAGGTTTGATCCTTGGCCTGGGTTGCCGACTGGGCTAGTGTGTATCTACCAGTCTTTTCATCTTTTCTAATTCTTGCATAATGGCCTGTAGCAATGTATTCTGCTCCTAGCTGAAGGGATTTTTGTAACATAGATTCCCATTTTACATATCTATTNCATGCAATACAAGGGTTAGGCGTACGTCCTTGTTGGTATTCATCTAAAAAATAATCTATTACATATTTTTCAAAATCATCCCTGAAATTCATAACATAGTGGGGTATGCCTAACTGGTGGCAAACTCTTCTGGCATCTTCCACCGCAGATATGCCACAGCANCCACCGCTATCATCTTCTGGGGCAGTTTGTCCCCATATCTGCATTGTTATTCCTATTACTTCATATCCTTGTTCCTTAAGGATGTGGGCTGCTACGGAGCTATCCACACCACCGGACATTCCTACTACTACTTTGGGTTTTGACATCTTATATCCACCTCCTAAAACTTGCTTTCTATTATTTTAATCTTCTACTATATATTAGTCTGTACAAGTTTATCATTTTTAATATGCCTTGCCAACCCTATTTAAAATTGGATGCTTTTAGCTACATTATTAATCCCCCAACTTATATTTTAGCTGGAGGATATTTTTCTTATATATACCTATAAAGTTGTTAACCGTCCCCGGGAAATCTTAACCGTCCTTTGGAAAACTGGAAGGTTGTTAACCGTCCCCGGGAAAAAAGAAAGAAAAAGAAGGGAAAAGTTGTTAACCGTCCCCTTCTAAAAAGGCTAATCTTCTAGCCTTAGTCATGGTGATGGTCGTCTTCTTTTGGTTCTTCTAGTCCTTCAAATTCTAGGCCATTTTTTGTTGCATAATCCCAAAGTGCTGCCTGAAGGGCTTCTTCTGCTAAACATGAGCAGTGTACTTTTACTGGTGGTAGGCCATCTAATGCTTCTGTTACTGCCTTGTTTGTAATTTTTATGGCTTCTTCTACTGTTTTACCTACTACTAGTTCCGTTGCCATTGAGCTTGTAGCTATTGCAGCTCCACAGCCAAATGTCTTAAATTTAGCTTCTTTTACTATATTGTCTTCGATGTTAAGGTACATTTTCATAATGTCACCGCATTTTGCATTACCTACTTGGCCAACTCCGCTTGCATCTTCTATCTCTCCAACATTTCTTGGGTTTGAAAAATGATCCATTACTTTTTCACTATACATTATTACCACCTCAATATTTTATATTATTTTGCCTGGTTTATTTTTTATTATTTATAAAGTCTTCGTATAAGGGTGACATATCCCTCATTCTTTGTACTATTGCTGGAAGTTTNTCAAGTAATTTATCTGCCTCTTCCATAGTGTTTGTTTCTCCTAATGTAATCCTTATGGANCCATGGGCCTTTTCATGGGGTAGGCCTATCGCAAGCATTACATGGGAGGCGTCTAATGACCCTGATGTACATGCTGATCCACTTGATGCTGCTATACCTTCCATGTCTAGCAACAAGAGCAGGGACTCTCCTTCGACAAATTCAAAGGAAATATTTAGGTTATTAGCTAGTCGTTTTTCCCTATGCCCATTTAATCTTGCATATGGTACTTCTTTTAGGATTCCGTCTATTAGATAGTCTCTCATTTCTCTTATTTTTCGATTTTTATTGTCAAAATCTGCATATGTTAGCTCAAGTGCCTTTGCAAGTCCTACTATTCCTGGTACATTTTCTGTTCCTCCGCGTCTTCCTCTTTCCTGAGCTCCGCCGTGAATAAGTGGGCAAAGTCTTGTTCCTCGCCTTATATATAGTATGCCCATTCCTTTAGGTCCGTTAATCTTGTGACCTGAAAGTGATAGTAAGTCTACATTTAGTTCATCTACATTAATACGTTCTTGTCCGATTGCCTGAACTGCATCTGTATGAAAAGGTATATCATGTTTTTTTGCAACTTCTCCGATCTCTTTAATCGGCATAATTGTACCTATTTCGTTGTTTGCATACATTACAGAAATTAAAATGGTAGTATCCTTAATTGCAGCCTCTACTTGCTCAGCTGTTACAAGGCCGTATTCATCAACATCTAAGTAGGTTACCTCATAGCCATGTCTTTCAAGATATTCGCATGTATGGAGTACCGCATGGTGCTCAACTTTAGTTGTAATTATGTGGTTACCTTTTCTGCCTTTTCTTGCGGCTATTCCCCTAATTGCCCAGTTATCCGCCTCTGTTCCTCCTGATGTGAAAAAAATCTCATTTGGCCTTGCACCTAATATCTCAGCTATACTGGCTCTTGAATCATCTACCGCCTTGCGGTTTACCTGTGCTATATTATAAACACTAGATGGATTACCATAATTCTCTGTAAAATATGGCATCATTGCATCTAGCACTTCTTCTTTCATTGGTGTTGTGGCTGCGTGATCAAAGTATATTCTTTCCATTTTAATTCTCTCCCTTATCAATATTTTCATAATCACTAACTAATTCTTCTAGCATAATTGAATCAACAACATCGTTAATACCATTTCTTATTTTTATCCAAACTCCCTGTGTTATACACTTATCATGGTTAGTACATTCAAAGGAGCTATCCTCACAGCTACAACTTGTAGGAGCAAGTGAACCTTCTAGCGCCCTTAGTATTTGCCCAACGGTAATGTCTTTTGGGTCTACTGCTAATTGGTATCCTCCCTGGGAACCTCTTCTGCTTTTTATATATCCAGCCCTTCTTAAAAGAGCAATTAATTGTTCTAGGTAATTTTCCGAAACATCTATGTCTTCTGCAATTTGCTTAAGTGGAATATAGTCCTCTTTTCCATATACCCCCAAGGAAATCATTGCCTTTAATCCGTATTGTCCTTTAGTTGATAGTTTCATATATTCTCACCCCTAAATCCCTTACAAAAACCATCATATTGTTCTTAATTTTTCAATCCCTAGTGATTTGCTTGGGATTACTATTAAAGATTATCATTATGCTTTATTTTTGTCAATACTTTTTCTAAATATTTTTCTAAAAACAAATGATTTCATATTACCCTTGTATAATATTTCTATACCGCTATAATTAACTATTACATATATATAAGTTTTTTGGAGGCATATATAATGAAAATTAACAAATATAAAATATTACTTTTAATAACTATTTTGCCCATAAGTCTTAGCCTATCCGCCTGCCATATTAACCCTGTAGGCCTTAGAAGATCTAATCTCCATCAAGGGCCTGCCGAAAAGACCCAGCTAATGCTTGGAACTGTTATTAGCGCTAGTGCATATGGGGAAAATGCTGACCATGCTCTGGATCTGGCCTTTACTAAGGTAGATGAAATTGATAAAAAAATGTCTAGATATAGGGAAGGTAGTGAAGTTGATTTAATAAATCAAAATGCAGGTATAGGGCCCGTTAAAGTTAGCCCTGAAACTTTTTATGTTATAGAAAGATCTCTTGACTATGCTAGGCAGACTGATGGCGCCTTTAATCCTTTAATAGGGGAACTTGTTGATCTTTGGGCTATTGGAACAGAAAATGAAAAAGTTCCAGATAAGAAGGATATAGATAATATCCTTCCTAGCTTAGATTATAATTATTTAAAGCTTAATAAGGACTCCTATATGGTGGAATTAACTTCTGATAAGGTAAGGCTGGATTTGGGGGCTATTGCAAAGGGCTACGCAGCTGATGTAATGCGGGATGTTCTTCTGGAAGAAGGTATTGATTCCGCCCTTCTTAACCTTGGTGGTAATGTTATTGTAATAGGTAGGAAGCCTGATGGTAATCCCTGGGCTATAGGGGTGCAAGACCCTCTGGGCTCTGAAAGAGGGGAGATTGCAGGTATAGTTAATTCAATTGATACCTCTGTTGTAACCTCCGGTCATTATGAACGTTTTTTTGAATCAGATGGCAAAAGATACCATCATATCTTTGATCCTTTTACAGGATATCCTGCCGAAAAAGGTGTTATAAGTAGCACAATTATATGCCCTAGCTCCATAGATGCAGATGCCCTATCAACATCTATTTTTGTTCTAGGTAAGGATAAGGGTCTTGAACTTATTGAGGCCACAGCGGATGCAGAAGCTATAATTATTACAGAAGATCTTCTGGTTTTTACTAGTTCTGGCATTAATGATGATCTATTTGAACTAAGAAATGAGGCATTAGTCTATGAAAAAAGCCGATAAATATATTATTATAGGAATTTTTATTGTCTTACTTATATCTAGTTTATGGATCTTCATATATAAGGGCTCTAAAGATGTAAAGGGTAGCCAAGCTGTTATTTCAAAAGATGGAAATATTATAGAAACCATAGATCTTAGCCTTGTTAAGGAACCCTATGAATTTACAATAGAATCTAAAAATAATGGCTACAATACAATTTATGTAGAAAAAGATAAGATTAAATTTGCAGAGGCTAATTGCCCTGATAAATTATGTGTTAAGACAGGCCTGCTTACTAATACAAGTGATATTGCTGTATGCCTGCCCCATGGTATTATTATTGAGATAAAAAATGGCACAGATGGCCAAATAGATAGCCTTGCCAACTAAATGAAAGGATTTTTATGAGTAGAACAAAAAAATTGGTGTTTTTAAGTTTATTATCTGCACTTGCCCTGGTTGTCTATGTTATAGAGGCCCAGATTCCTCTTCCTATACCTATTCCAGGGGTTAAACTTGGACTTTCTAATATGATTTCCTTAACTACCTTGCTTGTTTTTGGCCCTATTGAGTGCCTTATTGTTTTAGTTATTCGTATTTTCCTTGGTAGCATCTTAACTGGTTCCTTTTCTTCACTACTTTTTAGTTTAAGTGGTGGCCTTATTAGTAATCTTGGTATGATTGGCCTTTACCTAATCTTCGGTGATTATATAAGTATATGGGTAATTAGCGTTATCGGCTCTATCTTACATAATATTGGCCAGTTACTAATTGCAGCCCTTATAATACAAAACTTAAAAATCTATTATTACCTGCCTATTTTACTTGTATCTGCTATAATCACNGGTTTTTTTGTAGGCCTAGGTTCAAACTTTTTGTCTAACCATTTAAATAAGTTAAAATATAACTAAGCCCCNGGCAANTTATATGCCTAGGGCCTTAAATTTCCTAGTCTAGCCATTTAATTATTTAGTATATTATTATGATTTAATACATATATTATTTATATAATAAATAGGTTTGTTGCTTTTTAAACCCATCTCTAAAACATGACTTCTGCTTGTGCAGGATCCTCTTATTGGTAAACTACATTATAACAAATAAGCTCCAAACCTATTACAATGAACTTTATATCTTTTGGGAACTTTTGTATTTATAAGCTTACTTACTATATACTATGCTTATGTGATATAAAGGTTCCTATTTTTTATAACTTAATATTTAATTGAATAATATTGAAGTTTTTGGTAATATGTATATGAAACATATTAATAATTATTTGGATTAAGGAGTTTTTAATGAAAGATAAAAATATACCGTTAGAAGTACTTTATGATAAAACCTATGAATGCCCTGTTTGTGACACTACTTTTAAGTCCAAGGCTATTAGGTCTAGGATGAATAAGGTNGTTTCTACAGATTCGGATTTATATAGTAGGTTTGATAATGTCAATCCTGTTATCTATGATGTTATCGTATGTAAGTGTGGATATGCAGCTTTATCCAATTGTTTTGATAGTCTTAGGCCAAAACAGATAGAATGGATAAAAAAATCAGTAACATCTAAATATAAGTTTACATATTATCCTGAGATTTTAACTGAAGAAGAGGCTATAAATAGGTATAAATTGGCACTGCTTAATGCTAGTGCTAAAAAAGCAAGAAATGGNGAAAAGGGATATATATGTCTAAAGATTGGTTGGCTATATAGGGATCTTGGGGATAGGCAAAATGAAAGAGCATTCCTCGAGCATGCTAGACAATATTTTATGAAGGCTTTTTCTAGTGAGAGATTCCCTATTTTTGAATTGGATGAACTTACAACCATGTATATTATTGCTGAGCTTTCAAGGAAGGCTGGGGATTTTGATACTTCCTTAAAGTGGACAAGTGAATTGATTACAAAGCCAGGAATTCCTGCTAGGCTTAAGGATAGGGCTTTAGATTTAAGGGATACTTTAAGAGAAGAATAGACAGTAAACACCCCCTCCACCACAAAAACCTGCGATTTTAAAAGTGGTGGAGGGGGTGTTTACTGTCTTCCCTGTTTTCCAAGGTGAAAGATGTGTCTTCCTCCGTATAA
>JGI24708J26588_10000383_pt1 | contig 35783 bp, 36 predicted proteins | sample BioPla1DNA2_FD_26588 | JGI IMG/M metagenome (IMG submission 26588) | reverse complement strand
GGCTACCGATTACCGATGGTGAGGGTACCATTTACTTCGATACTAGCGGAAATTACACTCACTATGATGGTGGACCTTTGGCGTTCACGCCACCCGGCGCGGAGCAAGTTACAATCACCCCCAACTTCGAAGCCGTGGTCCAGACTGCTTCGGAGGGGACTTTAGTCTTCCGTAGCCAAGATGGTTATCCATTGGGTACCCTTGTTGGCTACAGTGTGGATGAATCAGGAGTGATTATCGGCGAATACTCCAATGGTTTGACCGAGGCCCTCGGGCAAATCGGCACCGCCATATTCGCCAATCCAGGTGGGCTGCTGCGAGCCGGCGATACCACCTTTGCGGCATCAGCCAACTCCGGTGGACCTGAGGTGGGCCGGCCGGGCAGGGGTGCCAATGGCAAACTCACTCCTGGAGCTTTGGAGATGAGCAACGTGGATCTATCCGAGGAGTTTACTGACATGATCATCACCCAGCGAGGTTTCCAGGCTAACTCTCGGATCATTACCACGTCCGATGAGATGCTGCAGGAATTGGTAAACCTCAAGCGGTAGCTGCTGAAGGAAATCGCATAAGTAGGCGTGCCGGGGAATCGGGCCCTTGGCGTAACTCCCCGGCACCTGCCTTATGGAGATCGCTCGTCCATATATTGACGGGAGTTCATTGGCTGAGAACCTCACATCAGGGAGGGGGGCATGGGCGGTGTGTAGATCCGTCCTAAGGTTATGGATCTAGCAACAATTATCGGAGTTATTTCTGGAATATCGCTTTTGGTGGCGGCCATTGCCGCAGATGGGAGTCTGTGGGGCTTTTGGGATGTACCCTCCATATTGGTAGTTTTGGGGGGTACGGTGGCAGCGACTTTGGTCAACCATTCGCTTTCTGACATAACGAGAGTGCTGGCTATGGTGAAGGTAGCTTTTACCGATCGGAAGTACTCCGGGAGGGAGCTCATTGACCAACTGGTAGGGCTAGCTGAGAAAGCTCGGCGTGAGGGGCTTTTGGCCATGGAAGAGGAGGCTGCCCAAATCGAAGATGCCTTTTTGCGTAAAGGCATTCAACTCATTGTTGATGGTACCGATCCTGACCTAGTCAGAAATGTACTAGAGATTGAGCTGGCCTTTCAAGAAGAACGCCACCGAGCCGGACAAGGTATCTTTGAAGACATGGGAAGCTATGCCCCTGCCTTTGGTATGATAGGTACCCTCATTGGACTCATCAACATGCTAGCTGACATTGATGATGCAGAGAAAATCGCCCCGGGTATGGCCTTGGCACTGATTACTACCCTGTACGGTTCAGTTCTGGCCAACCTAATCTTTCTTCCCATAGCAGGGAAACTGCGCACTCGCAGCGATGAGGAAGTTTTGTACCGGCAGATAATGCTGGAGGGTATCTTATCGATTCAGGCCGGTGAAAACCCACGTCTAGTGGAAGAGAAGCTGACTGCGTTCTTGTCACCTGGGGAACGCGCGCGTACTGAGGCGCGGTCAAGAGAACTGGAAGACGACATACGGATGCGCACCGGGACGGTGAGAGGCAATGTCTAGTTACCGTCGCCGACGACCACCCGAAAGGCGCGGTTCACCTGCTTGGATCACTACTTACGCCGACATGGTGACACTGCTGCTCACATTTTTTGTGCTTCTCTACTCGTTTTCCACCGTAGACGTGCAGAAGTTCCGGGCAATAATGGCGGCATTTCAGGGGGCATTGGGAGTATTGGATGGCGGTAGAACTGTCTCTACCGTTTCATCTGTTAGTGACGGGAGCCTCGATATCGATTCTGCCTTCGGGATGTCGCAAACAGAATTCCAGCAAATGCAGGCTTTGTATGAGAAGATGCAGACTCTCGTAGGCGCAGGTCAGTTACCGGGGTCAGTGGAGCTCCTTATGGAAGAACGGGGTTTGGTCGTGCGCTTTGCCGACCGAGCGTTCTTCGATTCCGGCAAGGCCGATATCCGGACTGATGCCATGCCGGTTCTGGAGCACATCGCCGAAGTGCTTAGGCCATTGCCAAATCATGTGAGGGTGGAAGGTCATACAGATACGGTGCCCATTAACACAGAGAGATTTCCCTCGAATTGGGAGCTGTCTACCGCCCGAGCAACTAGTGTGATTCGCTTCCTGATAGAGGAGAAAAAAATGAGTCCCCAACGGCTATCTGCAGCTGGGTATGGTGAGTATCGCCCAGTAGATGCCAACGATACCGTAGAAGGACGGGCTCGCAATCGGCGTGTCGATTTAGTAATCATGCACTTAGGGCTAAGTTATACGGAACCCGGGGCTGACCGGAGTGAGGGTCAGATGGGGGAGAGCACAGTACAGGACGGCGATTCTCCAGATGAGCCCTTGAATTAGGGCAAAGAATCCCGTTTCTATTGGGAGGGTACCGATGGTGAACAAGCTCGAGATAGACCTTAAAGTGATTATTATGGCCATTTCTCTGGTAATCATCGCTGCGGTCGGGAGTGCCTACATAACCTTTTTAGTATTTTCCAGGTCCACTCCTGGTATAGTGGCTGCAACAGAGGAAGCGCCAAATAAGAGCAGCTCCTTTGGACCAATCCATGAGCTGGGAGATTTCACAGTCAATCTCACTGTACCTCCGGGATTTTCTCCCCGGTTCGTTAGATGTGGTCTGGTTTTGGANGTCACCGATAAGAAATCCATACCTGAGCTAAGCCGCAGGGAACCGCAGATTCGAGATGCTGTGATTAGCATTTTGCGGACCAAGACTCAGGAGGATATCGCTGGCTCGGCAGGCATGGAGAGACTCCGGCGCGAGCTAAATGAAGCCATCACAGAGGTCTTACCGGAAAAGATCATAGCCAACGTCTACTTTACGGAATTAGTTGTACAGTAGGTAAGCAAGGGGGTGCTTAAACGGTGGTACGCTCAGCATTGGTCCAGCCCGACGGGAGCCAGCATCTGGCTATGCAAAAACAGGTGCTGCCTGAACGGGATGTTGCCATTTTCGATGAAATGGCTAAAGCTGTTACCATGGCAGCTGAACCGTGGTTGCGGGAAGCTTTGGGTAGAGAGGTTCTGGCTGATACCTCTAACTTGCGTTTCTTGCCCTTAGCGACGGAGATAGACAAACGCCACCCCGTGCGCCTCTGGCTGGTGGAGATAGCAGACAGTATCCATGAAAAGTTGCTCTTGCGCATGACAGAAGCTCACGCTGAGTATCTCATTGGAGTCGCTAATGAAGAGACAAACAATGCGCTTTTATCCTTTGTGACAAGTTGGACCCAGTTCTGGTTTGCCACAGTTGCCAGATTATTGGGTTGGCAGATAAGTGCTGGCGTTCAAGGCATTAGTGATCCAGCACCATCACCAAAAGAACTGGTTCCTTGGGGAAAAGAGAATACGGTAGCAATTATCAACTGGGGCTGGACGTTTGCCGATGGCGGCGTAGTCTTGCTGGAATGCTGGTTGCCCATCAGTTTTGTACGCCTAATCACTGCCCGGCTGTTAGATATGGCAAAGGATCAAGATGTTAGGGGCCAGGGAGGGCTTAGGGCAGGCGTTGTCCGCACCTACCGACAGGCCATGGCGCCCCGCACAAGTCATATACCGGTCTTGCCAGTAGAGTTTCCCCCTTTGGAAGAGATAGAAACAGAAACCGAGGAGGGTGGGCTCGAGCTGGTAAAGGATGTTCTCCTAAATGTGGCAGCCGAGCTGGCCAAGACAGAAATGAAGATCGGTGAGATTCTAGAGCTTAAGGTTGGGGATATTGTGGAGCTCGGCAAAATGGCCGGTGAGCCCATGGAGTTGTCTCTCAATGGGCACTACATTGCTCGAGGTGAGGTACTGGTCTTGGATGAACAGCTTGGTATCCGCATCAGTGAGATCATCAGTCCCGCTGAAAGACTTGACCGCGCTCACAGATAGGACGGTGAAACGATGACCGAGGTGGAACCCATTGGCACCTGGGACATGATGTGGTATGCATCAAGAGTCCTCTTGGCCTTAGTAGTGGTAGTGCCTGCTTTATATTATGCTTTGCGCCATTGGGGGCGTCGCCTGGTAGTAAACCNTAGTATTCATGGAAACATGGAAGTCATCGATATCTTACCTTTAGGTACCGGAAAGCAGCTCCTCTTAGTGAAGGTTGCAGAGGNAGCACTCCTACTTGGCGTTACTAAAGACGGAATCCGGTTCCTCTGGGAAGCACCTCCAGAAGCTGTACTCGCAGCAGAGCGGCCAAGGGAGCGTGAAAGGCATGCAGCAGATCTAAAAAAATGGGTAGATAGGTGGCGGAAGCAGGAAGATGGTCAGGATGAAGGTTAAGGGGCAAACTCCCCGGTTATTCCTCCTAGTTGTACTGGTGATCATCAGTACTTTTCTTCGGGCACCCATGGTTTTGGCCCAGACGATAACACCGGTTCCCAAGATAACAGTGGGCGTTGATACTGCGGAGAGCCCTGAGGAAGTAGCTCTAAGTCTGCAGATACTAGTACTGCTGACTATACTCACCCTGGCACCGGCTATCTTGGTCATGATGACTTCCTTTACAAGGGTTGTGGTGGTCCTTTCCTTTGTGCGCAACGCTTTGGCCACAAATCAGATGCCACCCAATCAAGTACTCATTGGTCTAGCCTTATTCCTGACTTTTTTTGTTATGGCGCCCACATGGCAGGCTGTCAATGAGACAGCGCTGCAGCCATATCTGGCAGGGGACATAACTCAGCAAGAGGCCATCGACAAAGCCTCTATGCCAGTTAGAGAGTTCATGTATAAAAATACAAGGGAGAAGGACCTGGAGCTATTTGTGAGCATGGCAAAGATGCCTCGACCTGAGACTCCGGAGGATGTGCCGACCCATGTAATGGTACCGGCTTTTGTGATTAGCGAACTCAAGACCGCTTTTCAGCTAGGATTTATTATATTCATACCCTTCATTGTAATTGACATGATCGTAGCCAGCGTTTTGATGTCCATGGGAATGTTGATGTTGCCACCGGTAATGATCTCTTTACCTTTCAAGATTCTGCTCTTCGTCATGGTTGATGGTTGGCATCTGGTGGTACGTTCTCTGCTCCTAAGCTTCCGCTAGATCTGCTTGAATGGGAGAATTGCCTTTCTTCGTGTGGGAGGATGTTACCTTGACGGAATTGACAATTGCTAGACTTGCCAAGGATGCCTTGGCCACCGTACTTTTGGTGGCAGGCCCAATCCTGGGCTTAAGCCTAATCGTAGGTCTTGTAGTTAGCATTTTCCAGGCTACCACCCAAATCCAAGAACAGACTCTGGCCTTTGTGCCGAAAATTCTGACTGTCCTGGTGGCTACAGTCATTCTTGGGCCATGGATGCTTCGAGTCATGATGGAGTTTACCACAAGGTTGCTTGGGAACATGAATCAGTTCATAGGGTAAAGCAATGGAGATCACCCTTAGCAAGGTCATAGGTTTTCTGCCTGCGTTTGTGCGGGTTACCGGACTTGTCATGGCTTCGCCTATCTTCGGTGGTAGGGGCGTGCCCAGCCAAGTCAAGATCGGCCTATCCTTTGTTACGGCCCTAGTTTTGTACCCTGTGCTACCGGATATGGATTTTGTGGGGCCATCGGTGCCGGCATACTATGTACTCTTAGGCCGTGAGCTCTTAGTTGGCATTGGAATAGGTTTTGCCGTGACACTCGTTTTTTCCGCTATTTATTTGGCGGGGCAATTGATAGACGTGCCCATGGGATTTGGCATGGTCAACGTGGTTGACCCTCAAAGCGGGCTGCAGGTGCCGATTTTCGCTCAGTTTCAGTATATTCTAGCAGCACTAGTCTTCCTTGCCATTCGGGGACACCACGCCCTCTTGCAGGCACTGTCTGCGAGTTTTGCACTGATCCCAGTCGGCCAAGGCATGGTTATCGGCAATCTGCCCATGGCGGTTCTAGACATATTCGTACGCATGTTCTATCTAGGCGTTAAGTTGAGCCTACCTTTGGTGACTGGACTGCTCCTACTGGACATAGCTTTGGGGATTGTAGCCCGAGCAGTTCCACAGATTAACGTATTTGTCGTAGGTTTTCCAGCTAAGATCCTGGTGGGTATGGCTTTGTTTATCTTAGTTCTCCCCGCATATGTGGCTTTTCTGACAAGGATGTTTGGGGGTCAGGGAGATCTGGGCTGGGTGCTTAAGCGGGTTCTCGAGGCCTTCTAATATGAAATGACGGTGTGATGCATGAACAAGAGATTAGTGGAGCCGGAGAGCATTCTTCAGCCAGTGGCGCCATACTCAAAGGCCCCACAAGTTGGGCCCTTAAATTTACAGCTTTTCGCAGATGGCAAAACCGAGCCAGCAACACCCCGTCGCAGAGAAGAAGCCCGGAAGAAAGGGCAGGTGGCGAGAAGTCAAGAGATCAATACAGCGGTGATCTTGCTGGCTATATCGGCCTTCTTAGGTTGGGCTGGCAAGTGGGCTCTTGGGCATCTGGCGGATTTTACCCGGGAGATAATCGGTGGGGGTCTGGCGGCAGTGGAGTTTTCCGCAGGTGGCCTGCAGGCAATGCAAGGGCAAGCGGTGTTGTGTACTTTGACAATTGCCGGACCAGTCATGGGATTGGCCTTGGTGCTTGGGGTCATGGGGCAGCTCTTGCAGGTAGGCTTTCATGTAACTGCTGAGCCTCTCACTCCGCAACTTGCTCGGATGAACCCTGTGGAAGGGGCCAAGCGGATCTTCTCTAAGCGAGCCTTGATGGAGCTTCTTAAGGCTTGTCTGAAAATCGGCATCGTTGGTTACGTGGCCTATTTGGCGGTGCGCAATGATATTGGGAAGCTGCCGGCTCTACTTTGGATGGAGCCTGTCCAGGCTGCTGCCTTTGCCATGGGTCTAGTAGGGAAGATGGGTATATGGATCGGCCTTTGTATGCTGGTTGTTGCCGCTATAGACTATTTCTATCAGCGCCGGGAGTATGAAGATAGCATTAAGATGAGTATTCAAGATATCAAGGACGAACTCAAGCAAACAGAAGGAGATCCCCACGTTCGCTCAGCTATCAGAGCTCGACAAAGGCAACTGGCCCAAAGCCGGATGATGCAAGCGGTGCCCAGCGCCGATGTTGTGATCACTAACCCTACACATATCGCTATCGCTTTGAAATACGATGCCAACAGCATGNCAGCGCCCATCATCGTAGCCAAGGGAGCTGAGTTTTTGGCATTTCGCATTCGGGAAATAGCCCAAGAGCATAGTGTGCCTATTGTCGAAAATCCGCCTTTGGCTCGAGCACTATATGATATAGGGCAGGTAGGACGAGAGATACCGGTAGAGCTATATCAAGCCGTTGCAGAAGTATTAGCTTATGTTTATCGCTTGTGATCCTAGGATTCTTGGAAGAGAGGAGGCTGCGTGGTGTCAACTCAACTAAGAAGCTATGGCCTAGTTAAGAAACTATCCTCAGGTAATGATCTCATCATTGTGCTGGGTGTTGTTCTCATTGTAGTCATGATGATTTTGCCTTTGCCGCCGCTTTTCTTGGATATTCTCCTAGCNGTAAATATTAGCCTGGCCCTGCTGGTGCTGCTGTTAACCATGAGCATTNCCGATCCACTGCAGCTGTCTGTTTTTCCCTCGCTGCTCCTTATAGCTACCCTTTTTAGGCTGGCCTTAAATGTTTCGTCTACACGGCTTATTCTGCTTCATGGCTTTGCTGGTCGCATTATCGAGTCCTTCGGTAATTTTGTGGTTGGCGGCAATTATGTAGTCGGATTTGTGATTTTCCTCATCCTGGTAGTGATTCAGTTTGTGGTGATCACTAAGGGGGCCGAGCGAGTAGCAGAGGTGGCGGCCAGGTTTACCCTTGATGCAATGCCTGGAAAACAAATGAGTATCGATGCTGACCTGAACGCCGGCCTAATTACCGATACAGAAGCTAGGCAGAGGCGGCGGGACATAGAACGGGAAGCTGACTTTTATGGTGCCATGGATGGAGCCAGCAAGTTCGTCAAGGGGGATGCCATAGCTGGTATTATTATTACCGTTATCAACATACTGGGTGGTTTTGCCATAGGGATGGGCCAACAAGGTATGGACCTGGTCCAGGCCCTGCAGCGCTATACTCTCCTGACAGTAGGCGACGGGTTAGTATCACAGATCCCCGCCTTACTCATCGCTACCGCCACCGGAATCATAATAACCCGCGCTGCGTCTGACAGCAGCATGGGGACGGAAGTAACCCAACAGCTATTTTCCCAGCCCAAAGTGCTGCGGGTGACTTCGGTGGTGCTTATGCTCTTTGCCTTTGTTCCTGGGTTGCCGGTTGTGCCCTTTCTCCTTCTAGGCGGAACTACCGGTGGACTGGCCCACGTACTGGAAAAGGCACAAATGAGTCGGGCAATAGTTGAGCAGGAGCAGGCGGAGGAAGCGGCGCTGGAAGAAATAAAAAGGCCCGAGAATGTTCTCAACTATCTGCAACTAGACAGAATTGAACTTGAGATCGGCTATGGTCTGATCCCTTTGGTTGATGCAAAACAAGGCGGTGATCTTCTAGAAAGGGTCACGATGATCAGAAGACAAGTGGCTCTAGAAATGGGGCTAGTGATTCCCCCGGTGCGGATTAGGGACAACCTGCAATTGGCGCCAGGTGCCTATTCCATCAAAATCAAAGGTGTTGCCGTCGGGCAAGGAGAGCTCATGCTAAATCACTATCTGTGTATGGATTCCGGAGGTGTCGTGGAACCGGTACCCGGCATCGAAACCCAGGAACCTGCCTTTGGTTTGCCGGCTCTGTGGGTGCCGGCCTCCAGAAGGCAAGAGGCTGAAGTAGCGGGCTATACGGTTGTGGATCCGCCTTCAGTTTTGGCTACTCACCTAACTGAAATCATCCGACGCCATGCCCATGAACTTGTTGGAAGGCAAGAAGTCAAGCTACTTCTGGATGGACTAAAAGAGGAGTATAGTGCGGTTGTGGATGAGTTGGTTCCCAATCTCATGACTCTAGGCGAGATCCAAAAAGTGTTTCAGAACCTTTTGCGGGAGGGTGTGTCCATACGCAACCCCGTCACCATCCTGGAATCCCTGGCTGACTNCGCCCCTATGACAAAAGATACCGATGTTCTAACGGAATATGTACGGGAAGCTTTGGCGAGACAGATATCCCAGGCGAATACGGGGGAGCGGGGTTATATTCCTGCTATCACCCTCGATCCCGCCATCGAGGATTTGATCTCCCAAGCTATTCAGCATACGGAAAGAGGTACTTTTGTCAATCTAGATCCCAAAGATGCCGGCCGCTTACTAGATGAGACAGCCAAGGCATGGGAAAGGGCTACCGCTGGCGGGCATCAGGCGGTGGTGCTTTGCTCGCCTGCCGTTCGGTTAGCCTTGAGGCGGTTGACAGAGCGAGTTTTGCCATCACTGCCGATATTATCCTATAATGAGATTGCGCCCGACGCGTCTGTACAAGCTGTGGGGATGGTGACATGGGACCATGAGGGTTAAGACATTCGTCGGTGATACGATGCAAGAGGCGGTTGCGCAGATGCGGGACGAGTTCGGTCCGGACGCGGTGATTCTCGACACCAGATTAGGACGGCGCCGAGGATTTCTGGGACTTTTCGGCAGACGGATGGTGGAGGTCATAGCAGCGCTGGAGAACGAATCTACCACGGCTATTGACAATAGAGGCAATCAGCCAAGAGAAAGCTCTGGGCGATCTGATTTGGCTCTTGAAACACCGCGAAACTCTTTGGCGTCTAGTTCCACGGGGCGCCAAATTGAAGCAGCAGAAGAGACGGAATCCAAGCCAGCCCAGATGGTTTGGCAAATGTACCAGGAAACACTCCTTGCCGGGAGGCAAATTAGTGATGTAAATAGCAGTCAAGCTGCAGCATCTACCTATGAGTCTGCCTATCCGGTGGAGCTTCAAGAAATAGAAAGGCGCCTTGCTGATGGCGATGTAGACCCACGGTTGGCTATGGCCATAGTGCAATCAGTGTGGAAGGATGTACACGATCTTGAACTTGCTCCGGAAGCAATAACTGCAAAGGTTAAGGAGCGGATAGCAGCCATGCTTCGCTGTGTACCACCTTGGGAGTTTGATGGAAGTGGTCCTGTAGTGGTTGCTTTAATCGGTCCTACCGGAGTTGGCAAGACTACTACTTTGGCCAAGATAGCGGCCAACTACAGCTTGATTGCCAGAGCCGATGTGGCACTCATAACTCTAGATACCTATCGCGTGGGTGCTGTGGAGCAGCTCCGCACCTATAGCGAGATCATTGGCATTCCCCTCAAGATTGTAGAGACTTGTGAGGATATCAAGCAAGTTGTGGAAGATTGGTCCAGGAAGGACCTAATTCTTATCGATACAGCGGGAACGAGCCAAAGAGATACTGAGCGGCTGCAAGAGATGGGAAAGGCACTGGAGCCCATTGCAGATCTCGAGCGACATCTAGTCTTCAGTGCTACCACCAGGTATAGGGATTTGGTGGATATCATCCGTAGATTTGACTCAATAGGTTTTGATCGTTTGATCGCCACCAAGCTAGATGAGACTAACACCTATGGACTCTTACTTACGGCCTTCGCTGTAGCTCGTCGGCCCTACTCTTTCTTGGCCGATGGCCAGAAGGTGCCTGAGTGTATTCATGTGGCGGAGGCAATGCAGATCACCAACCTGATACTGGGGGATGCTTGAATGCTCAAAGATCAAGCAGCAACGCTAAGAACACTTGCCTCCCGAGAGGCAACCCCGAGGAAGCGGTTTCGGCACAGCCGGGTTATCGTTGTGGCCAGCGGCAAGGGCGGCGTAGGCAAGACCAATATAGCGGTGAATCTTGGCCTTGCCTGGGCAGAAAAGGGCCTGCAGGTTGCCATACTAGATGCCGACATGGGCCTTGCCAATGCCGATATTCTCTTGGGGATCAATTCGCCCCATAACCTATCCCACGTATTTAGCGGTGAGCGAACTGTAAGAGAGATTATGACTCGAGGGCCGTTTGACCTAGGGCTCATAGCTGGAGGCTCAGGCATAGCTGAGCTAGCTGATCTGAGCTCTACTGAGCTGGCCAGGTTTATAGACAGTCTCAAGGAACTCGATCAGACGCTGGACATATTGCTCATTGATACCGGAGCAGGGATCTCCCGATCAGTTATGAGCTTTGCCACGGCCAGCGATGAGACTATAGTCGTGGCAACACCAGACCCTACTTCCATAGCCGATGCCTATGGATTGATCAAAGTATTAGATGCCCGCAACCCTAATACACAGCTGCGGATAATCGTGAATTTGTGCGATACCCATGGGCACGGTCAAGAGGTATTTGATAGACTCAACGGAGTTGCCCAACGATTTCTCAACCGTGAATTGCAGCTTGCCGGACTTATTCCCCGTGATGTCATGGTACAGCGGGCCGTAAGACAGTTTCAGCCTTTTTACCTGCTTTATCCTCACTGTCGAGCTGCTGCTGCCATAGGGCAGATAGCAGATACACTGCTTTGTGAGGAATCCCTAGGTGCCGATGCCGCGCAGGGATTTGGGGGCATCGGCGGTTTCTTCCAAAAGATTCTGCAATTGGTGCGGTAGATCGGAAAGGTGGTGGGCCAATGTCAGTGGGAGAAAAACAGTTGGACGCCTGGTGGCTCGAGTACAAAGAAAACAGTGATCCAACCATAAGGGAACAACTCATAATGACATATCTCCATCTAGTCAAATATGTGGCCGGACGCATGGCTATTGGCCTTCCTTCTACCATTGACTACGATGATTTGGTAAGCTATGGGATTTTCGGTCTCTTTGACGCCATCGAAAAATACGACCATGCCCGGGGCGTCAAGTTTGAGTCTTATGCCCTCGTCCGCATTCGAGGTGCTATTTTGGATGGACTCCGGGCTGTGGATTGGGTACCCCGCTCTGTACGGCAGCAAGCCAGGCAGTTGGCAGAGGCCATGGCCCAACTGGAAGGGAGATTGGGACGCCCAGCCACAGATAGTGAGATTCAGGTGGCCCTCGACATCAGCCCTAAAGAATACGAAGAACTGCTGCGGAACGTGGCTGCAACTACCCTGCTATCCCTCGACGAGCCTTGGTCAGACGGCGGTGCTGATGGAGAGAAATTGCGGTTGGTTGACATGTTGGCCGATGACCAAGATGGGCCCGGGGTCAGAGTGGAAAAAGGGGCTGTTCTGGAAGCTCTCACGAAGGCCATCAGGCTATTGCCGGAAAGAGAAAGATTGGTTATCACCCTCTATTATTACGAAGGACTCACGTTAAAGGAAATCGGCAAAGTAATAGGTGTCTCGGAGTCCCGGGTATCCCAGCTACATACCAAGGCCCTGAGCCGACTCCGGGGCAAACTAGCTCGTCTGGAAATAGGACTGGCTGGCTAGGGTACTACGGAAAGGGTGAGAAGTTTTGTCAATCAGATTCCCTGACCTTCAGGTGTTGTTTCCACGGGCAGATGCCACCTCCCGAACTGAGCAGCAAAACCAAAGACAAGCAGACATCGTGCAAGCTCAAGCAGCAGCACATAGTGGGGTAGAGACGGAAATAAGACGTCGACAAGTCGCCGGCACAGAAGGAGCCCACCATAAAGAAGTATCCGAAAAAAAAGGTGGGCAGCAGCACCTAACATCGCAAGATCAAAGCCAGGATGGTGCAAAAAGGCGCCGGGACAGCCAAGGAGAGCCGGATGGGATTCAAGGTGATTTGGGGCAAAGCATAGATATTAGGATCTAGGAGTGTGGAGCATGGTTTTCCTTGCACTGAGCCTCTCCATCATTTCTCTGGGCCTCGTCTTATGGTGCGTTATGGAGATTCGTGAGCTTAAATCGAGATGGGCTCGGCTCTATGGTTTGCGGACAGCTATGGTGGAGACAGAAACAGCATTGCAGAAACTCATGAATGAACTGCATGCATCGGGTGAAGCCCTCATTGAGGATATAGATCGCCGTTTTGCTAGAGCCCAAGACCTAGAGGCACTACTAAGGGCACAGGGTGGTGCCAGTGGTCTTGCCGACGCTAATGAATCCGGTCCGACCGTGGAGGATAAAGCTCGCAAAACTGGTTTGGTCATAGCCTTAGCCCAACAAGGATACACTGTGGAGGCGATTAGCACCGAGGTGGAGATGCCCCGGGGAGAGGTGCAGCTGATCTTAGATCTAGAACGGGTCAGGAAGTAAATAGCTGGCAAAACTCTTGTTGCACTCCAGTACCGAGGTATGCTATAGTTGTTTGTGGTGCAATTACACACGCATCCTGACTGACCTGTTGGGTGCCTTTGTGGTCAATAGTCGGGAGGACGGATGCGGAGGATGAAAACCAGAGAGGAGGTGGGTAAATGGCGGTAGTATCAATGAAGCAGTTACTAGAGGCTGGTGTACACTTTGGCCATCAGACTCGCCGCTGGAACCCCAAGATGAAGGAGTATATCTTCACGGAGCGTAACGGGATTTATATCATTGACTTACANAAGACCGTNCGCATGATTGATGTAGCTTACGATTTCATCAAAGACGTGGCCGCCAACGGAGNCTCTGTTTTGTTTATTGGTACCAAGAAGCAGGCCTATGAGGCAATCCGAGAAGAAGCCACGCGGTGCGGTATGTTCTATGTAAATGAGCGATGGTTAGGCGGCATGCTGACCAACTTCAGTACCATTCGCAGCCGAGTACAACGCCTAAAGCAGCTGGAAAAGATGGAAGAAGACGGCGCCTTTGAGCTCTTACCCAAGAAAGAAGTCTTGGGATTACGCAAAGAACATGATAAGTTGGAGCGTTTTCTAGGCGGCATTCGGAATATGAACCGTCTCCCCGAGGCAGTGTTTATCGTGGATCCCCGCAAGGAGAGGATCGCGGTTGCCGAGGCGAGAAAGTTACAGATTCCCATCGTAGGTATCGTAGATACTAACTGTGATCCTGATGAGATAGACTATGTTATTCCTGGTAATGATGATGCCATCCGGGCCATACGTCTGCTTACGGGACTCATGGCTGACGCAGTCATCGAAGGCAAAGAAGGGCAACAAGGTATGGAAGCTGCCCTCGCTAATGAGGACGAGGATATCGAAGAAGAGGATCGTCCCAAATCCGATGAAGCTGAAGATGTTGAAGACGATATGTAGGAAATAGGCAAAGGGGAGGTATGAAAGGGTGTCTGCCCTGAGCCTCCCCTCTGTATTCTGAAGAGCAAAAGGAGGGTTTCCTATGGCAGAGGTTACAGCTGCTATGGTGAAAGAGCTACGAGAGCGGACTGGCGCTGGTATCCTAGATTGCAAGAAAGCCCTGGAAGAGACAAAGGGTGATATAGACAAGGCCATTGCCTATCTTCGGGAAAAGGGACTAGCAGCCGCTGCAAAAAAGGCGGGACGTATTGCCGCTGAAGGCCTGGTAGATGCCTACATACATCTGGGCGGTCGAGTAGGGGTCCTAATCGAAGTCAATTGTGAGACAGATTTTGTGGCAAAGACGGATGCCTTTAAGGATTTCGTTAAGGATATGGCCATGCAGGTGGCCGCCGCTAAACCAGAGTACGTCTCCCGAGAGGATGTACCTGCTCATATAATCGAGCAGGAGAAGGAGATTTATCGGGCAGCAGCGAGAAATGAAGGCAAGCCCGAGCAAATCATTGAGCGAATTGTCACCGGCCGCATGGAAAAGTATTTTCAGGAGACCTGCTTGCTGGAACAGCCCTTCATTAAAGATACCGATAAGACTGTGCAGCAGGTGCTGCAAGAACTCATTGCTCAGCTAGGTGAGAACATGGCCATCCGCCGCTTTGCCCGCTTCGAGCGCGGTGAAGGCATAGAAAAAAGCGGAGACGACGATTTTGCCACAGAGGTCATGGCCGAATTGAATAAATAGACAGACAAGAGAACACTATAGTGTTCTCTTTCTCTAACTGGGTTCCTTTCTGTAGGAAGGAACCTAATGGCCGAGGGCGAAATAGTAGGGGGATGGAGATGGTTAAGCCAAAATATAAGCGGATTGTTCTAAAACTGAGTGGAGAGGCACTCGCCGGTGAAAAGGGCTTTGGAGTAGACTTGGGAGTAGTCAAGGCTATTGGCCAATCAATCGCCGATATCGTCCGACTCGGCGTAGAGGTAGCCACCGTTGTTGGAGGCGGTAACATCTGGCGGGGGGCTGTGGCCAGCGCTCAGGGCATGGACCGAGCTACGGCCGATTACATGGGAATGCTGGCAACGGTAATCAACTCTCTGGCGTTTCAAGACTCACTGGAGCGGTTGGGTGTGGAGACACGGGTTATGACCGCCATTGAGATGCGGGAGATAGCAGAGCCATATATTCGCCGGCGAGCCATGCGACACTTGGAAAAGGGCAGAGTCGTTATTTTTGCCTCGGGAACTGGCAATCCGTATTTCTCCACTGATACCACAGCGGCGCTAAGAGCAGCGGAGATCGAAGCCGAAGTGATCTTAATGGCCAAGCGAGGGGTGGACGGGGTCTATGATGATGACCCTCGCACTAATGCCGATGCCCGTCGATTTGATAGCCTTGATTATATTGAAGTTCTGCAGAGGGGTCTGCGGGTAATGGATTCCACTGCTACGTCTCTGTGCATGGACAATGAGATTCCTATCATAATATTTGACATTGCTGAACAAGACAGCATACTTAGAGTCGTATATGGTGAGAGTATCGGAACCATCGTGGGAGGGAAGCAGAGTGACAAAGGAAGTACTTAAAGATGCCGAACGCAAGATGCAGGGAGTCATCGAGGCAACCAAGTACGATTTTTCCACTGTCAGGACTGGAAGAGCCAATCCAGCATTGCTTGATCGTATCCAAGTTGAGTACTACGGCACATTGACTCCCCTAAATCAGATGGCAAACATATCGGTACCCGAGGCCCGGCTGCTGTTGATTCAGCCGTGGGACAAGAATGTGGTCAAGGACATTGAAAGAGCTATTTTGAAATCGGACCTAGGCCTAACTCCAAACTCTGATGGTTCGGTCATCCGAATTCCTATTCCGCCTTTGACAGAGGAGCGCCGCAAAGACCTAGTGCGCTTGGTCCGCAAAGGTGCTGAGGATAATCGGATTGGCATTCGCAACATTCGGCGGGATGCCAACGAGAGCTTGCGGACGCTTGAGAAAGATGGTACCATCTCCGAAGATGAGAGACATCGAGCGGAAGATCAAGTACAACAGCTGACAGACAAGTACATTGAGAAGATTAACGAACTTCTAGAAGCCAAAGAGAACGAAATAATGGAGGTATGACACATCACAGAGCAACAAGGTGTGCCCAGCATGAAGACTGCGGAGGACGGTTTTCCGTCTGTTCACGAGATCCTCGGGCTAAAGTGGGATGAGGTGGTTTTGCGTTGGCCAGTGCTTGTAGATCACGTTAGCACAATGCTGACAGCGCCATTGCCTTCTGCCCGAGCTGGTTCACCCGGTCCATGGCGGGTTGTCGACGTCAGAATGCTGGACCTCAGTAGTCGCTGGCAAGTTGTTCTGGCCCGGGAGTACTGGTAGCTCCTGCCAGGCTTGCCTTGATAACGACTGCGGGCACGGCAACCCCCTCGAGAGCAGAGGGGGTGCTTTTTTGAGAATGCAGGTGAAAGGGTAGACGTAGAATTGTGGATAGATAGACTATTGCCTTGGCTAGGGCGTAAAGCAGCGAACATCCATATGGTACAGGAAAACCTCGGCACCGCCTCTATTCCTGCACCGGAGCGATTACCGGTGCATGTAGCCATTATCATGGACGGTAACGGACGGTGGGCGGAGGCCAGAGGGCTACCTCGCTCTGTCGGCCACAGGCAAGGCACTGAATCTCTTAAGGAGATAGTGAAGGCCTGTGGGGAGTGGGGTATTCCCATTCTAACTGTCTACGCTTTTTCTACCGAGAACTGGCGCCGCCCCCAGGAGGAAGTTGATTTTCTCATGGACCTCTTGGCAGAGGTGCTCCGGAACGAGCTGGAGACTTTGCATAAGGAAGGGGTGCGGATCGTACCTATAGGCAGGTTGGACGATCTACCGAAGCAGGTAAGATCAAAAGTAGATGAAGCAGCCCGGTTGACGGCCGACAACTTGTCCCTAAAACTGAATATGGCCATTAGCTATGGAGGTCGTCTGGAGATTGTTGATGCTGTCCAAAAGCTTCTGACTAAAGCCGTCACCGGCGAGCCAGTCATTGCCGATGAAGAACTACTATCTCAATGTCTATATACCGCCGGGGATCCGGACCCGGATCTAATCATCCGCACCGGTGGAGAACGCCGCCTAAGCAATTTCCTGCTGTGGCAAAGTGCCTATGCTGAGCTGTATTTCTCCGATGTCATGTGGCCGGATTTCACCCCCGACCATTTGCGACAGGCTTTGGTGGAGTACGGGAAGAGAGATCGTAGATTTGGTGGGATACGGAGAAAGTAACGGAAAGGGACTAAGGCATATGTCTTCCTTAACGAAGAGAATATTGACTGCACTAGTGTTTATTCCCATAGTGCTTTGGTGCCTCTGGAGGGGCGGGTGGGCCTTTTTCGCTTTGACTTTGACGGTAAGTCTCGTTGCCATATTTGAGCTGCAAGAGATGCTGGATTCTATGAAAGAGCCCGTCTTCAGACCGCTGCTATATGTAGCTAGCGTATGTCTCCTCGGAGCAATCTATTTGCATGGAGAGCTATGGGTTTCCCCAGTAATGTGTGCCGCTTTCCTGGCGGTGGCCATAGGTGAGCTCGTTTCTCCATTGGCCCAACCCTTCCGTCGGGGAGGGCTTATGCTATTGTCTCTATTCTATGGAGCTTTTCTACCGAGTCACTTTCTGCTGCTCCGTCGCCACCCCCAAGGATTAGCATACGTGCTTTTGGTATTGCTGGGGACTTGGGCTGCAGATACTGGGGCGTATTTTGTCGGAATGCGATGGGGTAAACACAAACTAGCCCCTCGCATTAGTCCCAACAAATCAGTGGAAGGCGCATTAGGTGGGCTTGTAGCAGCGGCTTTGGTGACAGGCTATCTCGATAGTCGGTTGCAGATAGGGCTTGTTCCCGGTTGGATCTTGGGCCTACTTATTGCGCTGGCCGCTATGACAGGAGATCTTTTCGAGTCAGCCTTGAAACGGGAAGCAGGAGTCAAGGATTCCGGATGGATTCTACCTGGTCACGGAGGAGTGCTGGACCGCATCGATAGTCTTCTCTTTGCTGCTCCTGCCATCTACTACTTGGTCCGATGGCTGGGATAGCAGGTGCTAGCAGGTTGGATCTGGGAATATATTCAGTGACAGGCCTCAGCCGATTAGCTAGTTAGTTTGCAGGGAAGTGATAGCAGTATGGAGCGGCGTCTGAAGATAGTCTTGGCAGCTTTGGCGGTAGTAGCCTTAGTGTTTATCGGAACCAAGTATCTTTTGGAATACTGTGGTCCCTTCATGTTGGCGATCCTCATCGCCGCAGTTATTGACCCTTTCGTTAACTTGCTGGAAGGGCGCTTGAAGCTCTCTAGGGGATGGGCTACCCTCATTGTTCTGCTCTTCTTTCTTGCCTTGGTAATCCTATTGCTTACAATCATGGTGACCAATCTGACGGCTGAGCTTACCCACTTAGTATCACTGTTGCCTAGATACCGGAGTCATTGGGAGGCGTGGATCAGCGATCTGATTGTCTGGTTGGAGCATCTTTATGTCGCAATCTTCGAGCAGATTCCAACCCCCATGGTAGAGATCGTGCGGCTGGATTTCGATCGAGTAGTTGACACGATTCGTATGCTAACCGCTCGTTTTTTGGGAAGTCTAAGTCGGTTGCCAGCTTTCATGTTTACTCTAATAATCGCCAGTATTGCCACCTTCTTCATTAGTCGAGATCGGCGCTTATTCACCTCATTCTTCATGGGGCTGGTCCCAAAACGCTGGCGACCTCAGGCTGAGCACATCAAGAGCGAGGTGGCCAACGGCATTTTCGGCGTCTTCCGGTCACAACTGATGCTGATCTCCCTATCCGGTTCTCTGGCGGTGATCGGGCTGACTGCCCTTCGGATCCGATATGCATGGCTCTTGGGACTATTGGTAGCTATTTTGGATTTCATTCCCATGACTGGACCGAGCGCTGTTTTCGTCCCCCTGGTTTTCTACCACATAATCATTGGCAATATCGCTTACGCAGCTTGGCTGACCATTATATTGGGAATTATCCTCGTCACTCGGCGGTTAGCTGAGCCCCGGATCATGGGAGCCCAGTTGGGGCTACACCCTCTTACTTCATTGATGGCCATCTACCTAGGGGTTCAGTTCTTGGGTGTAAGCGGCTTCATCTTAGGGCCCATTGTAATGGTGGTTTTAAAAGCAATCATGGTAGTAATCTTTATTCCAGCGTGGAGTGAAGATTAGATTAGTGAGGTGGATGATTAGTGCTGGGAGTGGTGATTCTTGGATCCACTGGATCCATTGGTACGCAGACTCTGGATGTCATCATGAGCATGCCAGAGCGTTTTCAGGTAGTGGGTTTGGCGGCAGGGAGCAATGTTGACCGTTTGGAAAGGCAAATCAGGGAGTTCAAGCCAACCGTTGCTAGTTTGGCGGATACCGCGGCCGCCAACCGGTTGGGCAGTAGGGGACTAGAAGGAACGACAATCCTATCAGGACAACGGGGAATCCTTGAAATGGTCCAAAGGGACGATGTCGATATCGTTCTGAATGCTATAGTAGGTGCAGAAGGCATACGGCCTACCCTCGCGGCGATTGAAGCCGGTAAGGATATAGCTTTAGCTAACAAGGAGACACTAGTGGCAGCTGGCAGTGTCATCATGGCGGCGGTGGATAGATATGGGGTGCGACTACTACCGGTGGACAGCGAACACAGCGCGATTTTCCAGTGTCTGCAGGGTGCCAATGACAAGCATCTGCATAAGATCATTTTGACTGCCTCCGGAGGCCCATTCCGCCAAAGCAGTCTAGAAAAGTTGCGACAGGTCTCCGTAAGCGAGGCTTTAAACCACCCTACGTGGGACATGGGAGGTAAGATTACCATCGATTCCGCAACCCTGATGAATAAGGGCCTGGAAGTTATCGAAGCCCATTGGCTTTTTGGTGTACCCGGCGAGCAAATCGATGTGGTAGTCCACCCACAAAGCATCATTCACTCCCTTGTGGAGCTTACCGATGGCAGCGTGTTGGCTCAGCTTGGCGTGGCAGATATGCGTCTTCCAATTCAGTACGCACTCACCTATCCAGAAAGGCTGCCTTCGTCGGTGGCTCCTTTGGACTTGGCAACCATTGGCAAACTGGAATTTGAAGCACCGGATACAAAGAGGTTTCCGTGTCTAGAGCTGGCGTATGACGCTCTAAAGATGGGGGGAACCTATCCCACTGTCTTGAATGCATCTAATGAGGTAGCTGTTGAAGCCTTTGTCAATGGTGAAATAGGTTTTCTGGATATTCCTCGGTTAGTGAGGGATGCCCTTGATAACCATCAAGGGGTGTCTAGTCCGAGTATTCACGAAATTCTGGCGGCAGATGCAGCTGTCCGAAGGGACTGCGCCACCTATCTAAGGCAACGACGTAGCTGAGAGGATGATCAGTTTGAATCTTTTCATAGCCTTCGTAATCGTCCTTGGGCCCACGATTTTCTTCCACGAGCTGGGCCACTTTCTGGTAGCTAAGGCTGTCGGGGTGAGGGTGCACGAGTTTTCCTTGGGTTTTGGCCCTACCCTTTGGAATAAAAAGAAAGGGGATACGGTGTATTCTGTTCGGGGCCTGCCTCTAGGTGGATTTGTCAAGCTGGCAGGTATGGACTTGCCCGAAGATGAGGCTGATATTGTAGATGATAGTGATGCTGCGAGTTTCAACAGCAAATCCTTAGGGCAACGGTTAGCAGTAATTGCCGCTGGACCCGTTATGAACCTGATTCTGGCTACGGTCTTATTTGCACTATACATGGGACTGGTAGTTATTCCACCTACTGTGCAGGGGGTAGAGCCGGGTTCTCCGGCGGAAATAGCAGGTCTTCTGCCAGGCGATGAAATCACCCATGTAGCAGGGCAAGAGATCGATTCGGTACAAGATATCAATCGAATAGTAGGAGCCTATCTGGATCAGGAGATTAGTGTGGCTGTTGCCCGAGACGGCAGATCTAAGCAGTTGGTCATTGTGCCTAGACTAGATCCTAAGCTGGGCCGGGCGCGGCTGGGCGTGACTATGGTTGAGAAGCCTAGGGAATCATTGGGTCGGGCAGTGATTCTAGGCATTGAAAGAACCTATGTGATCTCGAGAGACATTATTGCCTCGATTGTGCGAATGGTCACTGGGCGCATGGAGCCGGATATTGCTGGCCCAATTGGGATTTTCCAGTTGGTGGGGGAATCGGCCAATCGTGGCTTCTTCTTCGTACTGTTCATCGCTGGCATCTTAAGTGTCAATTTGGGNTTGTTTAACTTCTTACCCATCCCAGTTTTGGACGGTGGCTGGCTCTTGCTACTCATTTGGGAGGCTATACGAGGTCGTCCCTTGGAGCCTGAGCAAAGAGGCCTAGTCCAGTTCATAGGTCTAGGTTTTCTCTTGCTCTTGATGCTGTTTGCGACATATAAAGATCTGCTGCGCTTAGACATTCTCTAGATGTCTTCGTGAGCTAGATTTTCGCGAAAGGGGACCGATGCCGATGTCTAAGGAGCGAGATACTGAAAAAAGCAGAACTTTAATCACTTTGGACCCTAAGGTCACTCTTCGATCCAATACAAGGCCGGTGAGAGTAAAGGGATTGGCCCTTGGTGGAGGTGCCCCCATCGTTGTGCAATCTATGACAAATACAGATACTGCCGATATAGAATCGACGGTATCTCAGATACAGAGCTTGACAGATGCTGGCTGCCAGTTGGTAAGAGTCGCTGTTCCCAATGAGCAGGCAGCTTCAGCGTTGGGTGATATTTGCAGAGAAGTCGATGTACCATTGGTAGCCGATATCCATTTTGACTATAGATTGGCCATACACGCTGTGCAAGCCGGTATCAATAAGCTCCGGATTAACCCAGGAAATATCGGCGGTCGCGATCGAGTAGAAATGGTGGTAGCAGCGGCAAAGGAACACGGGGTACCGATTCGGATTGGGGTAAATGCCGGTTCCTTGGCCCGCCCGTTGCTGGAAAAATACGGCGGGCGGGTCCCCCAGGCTCTAGTAGAAAGTGCACTAGATCATGTACGTATTTTGGAGGATCTGGGCTTCTACGATATTGTGATCTCCCTTAAGGCATCAGATGTGGCCACTACGGTGGAAGCCTATAGACTCATGGCTCGGAGAGTTCAATATCCTTTGCATTTAGGTATCACAGAGGCGGGCACTTATTTTCATGGTACCATAAAGTCAGCGGTGGGCCTAGGAATTTTGCTGTCCATGGGGCTAGGGGATACTTTGCGGGTATCTTTGACAGGTGATCCTGTCAAGGAAGTAGAAGTAGCTTATGGAATCTTGCAGGCCCTTGGCCTAAGGCAAGAAGGAGTTGAGATAATCTCCTGCCCTACATGCGGCCGCTGCCAAATTGATCTGATTAGCATAGCTGAAGCAGTGGAAACTCGCCTGCGTCATGTGAAGGTTCCACTTAAGGTGGCGGTTATGGGCTGTGTAGTCAATGGCCCAGGGGAAGCCAAAGATGCCGATATAGGTATTGCTGGAGGTAGAGACCGAGTTGTCCTTTTTCGCCAAGGAAAGCTGGTGGGTCAGTATCCTGCAGAGGAATCAGTCGATATTTTGGTAAAAGCTGTAGAGGAATTGGCAAACGAGATATCTAAGTTGCCAGAAGAATAACTGGAAGCTCTGGCTCTTATTGACAGTGATTTGAACCCTTTGGTACAATGGGTTTGATTTTCGGGGGTGCTGTAATGAGAATGTCCATGCTCCTGGCACCGACTCTCCGGGAGGTTCCGGCAGAGGCGGAGATCGCCAGTCATAAATTGATGCTAAGGGCAGGTTTGATGCGGAAAGCCGCAGCGGGGATTTATACGTATCTGCCCTTGGGGTATCGGACACTGCAGAAAATTGAAGCGATAATCAGAGAAGAAATGAACGCAGCTGACGGCCAGGAGGTTTTGCTCCCCATACTTCAGCCCGCTGAGCTATGGCACGAATCCAACCGGTGGGACGACTATGGTGAAGAGATGTTTAAGCTCAAAGACCGTAATGGGAGGCAGTTTTGCTTAGGCCCTACCCATGAAGAGATCATAACCGCCTTAGTGCGAACAGAGATTAGATCGTATCGGCAATTGCCGTTGCTTTTATATCAAATTCAAAACAAATACCGTGATGAGATCCGACCTCGGTTTGGCATAATGCGGGGTAGAGAATTTATCATGAAGGATCTCTATTCCTTTGACCGGGATGCCCAAGGACTCGATAAGAACTACTGGAAAATGTATCATGCCTATGAGCGAGTATTTGCCCGCTGTGGCCTAAAAACTAGGCCTGTAGAGGCCGATCCCGGCGCCATCGGGGGCAACATGACCCATGAGTTTATGGCCCTAGCCGAAGCAGGCGAGGCGGAGATCGTCTATTGTTCACATTGTGACTATGCAGCTAATGTGGAAAAAGCCCAGAGTGTTATCTCTTCGGGCAAGAAAACAGGAGTACTGGAGGGACTTGCCAAGGTATCTACTCCCAATATCCGCACGGTAGAGGAGTTAGGCGAGTTCTTGGGCCGCCCTGCCAGTGATATGATCAAGACCATGCTCTATCACAACAGCGATATGGTGGTAGCAGCTCTGGTCAGGGGGGATCATGCAGTCAATGACATCAAACTGGCTAGAGCAGTGGGGGTAATGGAGCTGGAATTGGCTGACCAAGCCACCATCGAGGAAGTTACCGGTGCTCCCATGGGATTTGCCGGTCCCGTTGGTCTCAAAGGCTGTCGTATCATCGCCGACCCTACAGTAATGGAGATGGAAAACGCGATTAGCGGCGGTAATGCAGTAGATGTGCACATGACTGGCGTCAACCCGGGCCGGGATTTCAAACCGGATCTGGTAATCGATATTCGCACTGCACAGCCCGGTGACTCTTGTCCCTGTGGTCAGGGTACCCTGATCGGGGCTCGGGGCATTGAAGTAGGACAAGTCTTTAAGCTTGGAACTAAGTATAGCCAGGCTCTGGGAGCCACATTCCTGGATGAGGCAGGCGAGGAAAATCTTCTGATTATGGGCTGCTATGGGATAGGTGTAACCAGGACTATGGCGGCGGTGGTGGAACAGTGCCACGACGATGACGGCATAATCTGGCCCATGAGCCTCGCACCTTATCATGTAATCGTTGTACCGATTAACTATCGAGACGAGTCCCAGAAAGCGGTGGTGGATGCGCTGTACGAAGACCTCACCATGGCTGGCATAGAAGTAGTGCTCGATGACCGTAATGAACGACCAGGCGTGAAGTTCAAAGATGCCGATCTAATAGGGTTTCCTATCCGTATCACGGTAGGCCCCAGAACCCTTGAAAACAAAGAAGCAGAAGTTCGTCTCCGTAGCACTGGCGAGGAATACGTAATCCCTTTAAGTGAAGTGGTGACCAATGCTAAAGAACGAATCAGAAGAGCTATCGAAGCAGAACTACCGGATAGCCGTCGAGGAAGATAAGATGTCTAGTATGGGTCAGCAAGTTGCAGCGGTTGTACCCGCCTATAACGAAGCACAGACCATAAGCCATGTGCTTGAGGTGTTGCAGCAGTGCCCCGAAATAGACGAAATCATTGTAGTTAACGATGGATCTACCGACGACACTGCGGAGAAAGCCGCTGAGTTGGGGATCCGTGTAGTAAACTTGTATCCCAACCGAGGCAAAGGAGGCGCCATGCGGGCTGGGGTGAAAGCTTCATCCGCAGACATAATCTTATTCATTGATGCCGATCTGATAGGGCTTACCCATGCACACTGTCATGCTTTGCTAGAGCCAGTGCTGCAGGATGTGGCAGATATGACTGTGGGATTGTTTGAAGGAGGGCGGCCCGCGACAACCCTCGCACAGAAAGTAGCGCCATTTCTTTCTGGTCAGAGGGCTCTTCGTCGAGAGATCATCGAAGACATGCCCGAGCTAGATGACAGTGGCTATGGCGTGGATATTGCGATTTCCCGATATGCTGCATCTAAGAGTATTCGGGTGGAGAAGGTACCGCTACAGGATGTATCCCAAATCATGAAGGAAGAAAAACAAGGTTTCGTCACCGGAGCGAAGAATCGCATGATGATGTACTGGGAGATCCTCAAGGTACTGCGCACTAAGTGAGATCTTGGATGGCAATAGTATTGGAAAGGACCCTTGATGTGGCTAGTGATGTAGTTATTTACGAGGTTATTCCCCAAACCAGGGGTCAGTGTTTGCTAGATTTTTTTCGGGCGGCCCAGCTTTCTCTAGACTGTGAAAGTATAGCCGCCCGAGCCATTGTAAGCCGAATCCTGGTTCACGCCAAGCGTCAAGCGTGGAGGATTTGCCTGGCCAATGGTAATGACCTACGCCCTCAGGATCTAAATGAATTGGGCGCAGCTTTGGTTGAAGCTGTTCCGGAGGTCTGCTCTGTCCAATTCAAGATCGAGGCAGACTCTGAGATCGACTCTGCCGGTGAACCTAAAGAAATGGCCGATTCAGACAATCAAGGTGGATATGATTTTCTCTCTGCCGATGAAGCTACTTATATGGCCTATATAATGGAGCAAGCGGCCCGAACTATAGATGCGGACCCCATCGAGGCTAAATCCCAGGCTAATGTAAATGGCCCCGTTGTCTTAAAGGGCCGTCCCATCAGAGAAGAATCTCGGCCGATTTGTGAAATCATCGATGAAGAACGCTCCTACGTATTGGCGGGTGAGATTGCCTCCATAGACGAACGGGAACTGCGAAGCGGTAGGCGTTTGCTGCAAATCGATGTCACTGATTACAGTGATTCCCTCACCCTAAAAATTTTCGAAGAACAAGATGCCCCTCGACTCGTTGATAGTCTAACTAAAGGCCGTTGGATAAAAGCTCGGGGACCTATTCAGTGGGATAGATATACCCAGGAGCTTTCTATGCTACCCAACGACATCCAGACACAGAAGACCCCAGAATATCTCGTGCGTCAAGATACTGCTCAAAAGAAGCGGATAGAACTGCACCTGCATAGCAAGATGTCAGCCATGGACGGAACGTTAGAGATAACTGAGGCGATCAAACTAGCGGCTGACTGGGGGCACAAGGCTATTGCCATTACAGACCACGGTGTTGTTCAGGGATTCCCAGAAGCCCATATGGCGGGTAAAAGAGCAGGTATAAAGGTGATCTACGGCATGGAAGGATACCTTGTGGATGAGGATGACCTTCGGGGACCTTCCTACCACATAGTCTTGTTGGCGCGTAATCAAAGAGGATTGAGAAATCTTTATAAGTTAGTCTCCCTTTCCCACCTCAAGTATTTCTATCGCCGACCACGTTTGCCCCGTCGGCTGATTGCAGATTATCGAGAGGGACTCTTGATCGGCTCTGCATGTGAAGCCGGTGAAATCTACCAAGCTTGCCTCAAAGGAGCAAGTGAAGAAGAGCTGGTAAAGATTGCTCGATTTTACGACTACCTCGAGATCCAGCCCCTTAAGAACAACGCGTTCTTGGTGGGCAGTAGAGTCGAATCAGAACGAGAGCTAGAAGACATAAATCGCCGCATAGTAGCTTTAGGAACTAAGCTCGGCAAANCAGTGGTGGCTACCGGTGATACGCATTTCTTNCATCCCTGGGACGAGGTCTACCGACGCATCCTTATGGCGGGGCAGGGATACGAAGATGCTGAAAGACAAGCTCCGCTGTTTCTCCGCACGACCGGTGAGATGCTAGAAGAGTTTGCCTACCTAGGCAAAGAAACAGCCCAAGAAGTAGTCATTAATGGCCCCAATCGCGTCAACGAAATGATTGAAGATTTGCAGCCGGTTCCCGACGGTCTCTACGCCCCTCAAATCGAAGGAGCCGATGACCGGGTACTAGCCATGACGTATGAAAGAGCCAAAGAGATCTACGGTAATCCACTACCGGAAATCGTTGAAGAGCGGATCGCAAAAGAACTAAGTGCCATAATAGGGAATGGCTTTGCCGTTCTTTACCTAATTGCCCACAAGCTAGTTAAGAAATCGCTGGATGATGGTTATCTAGTGGGCTCCCGGGGATCGGTAGGCTCTTCCCTCGTTGCTACTTTGAGCGGAGTTACAGAGGTCAACCCATTGCCTCCCCATTATGTATGTCCCCGTTGTCATGCCAGTTATTTCGTTCTAGACGGCTCTGTAGAGGCGGGTGTCGATCTAGAGGATCGCTGGTGTGAATGTGGCGAAATATACGAAAAACACGGGTTTGACATACCTTTTGAAGTCTTCATGGGGTTCCACGGGGAGAAAGTTCCTGACATTGATCTTAACTTCTCCGGGGAATATCAGAGCGTTGTTCATAAGTATACAGAGGAGCTCTTCGGTTCGGAACACGTTTTTCGAGCAGGTACGATAGGTACTCTTGCCGAGAAAACGAGCTATGGCTTTGTGCTAAAATACTTGGAGAGCAAGGGGCGAACTTCAAGAACTGCGGAGATTAACCGATTAGTACGGGGCTGTACCGGTGTCCGTCGTACTACCGGGCAGCACCCTGGTGGGATGATCGTTGTACCGGAAGGCCACGATATCCATGAGTTTACGCCTGTGCAACATCCTGCCAATGATGGCAAATCGGGAATCATTACCACACATTTTGATTACAATGCTATTAGCGAACAATTAGTCAAGCTAGATATTCTAGGCCATGATGACCCCACCATGATCAGAATGCTGGAAGACGCTACTGGCATAGATGCACTGAGCATCCCTTTAAATGATCCTCCTACAATGGCGTTGTTTTCTTCATTGGAGTCTCTGGGATTGACCCCGGAGGAGCTTGGTACCACTGTCGGTACTTTAGGGATACCGGAGTTCGGCACACGGTTTGTCCGGCAGATGCTAGAGGACACTCGGCCCAATACCTTTGGGCAGCTGGTTCGTATCTCGGGACTTTCCCACGGAACCAATGTTTGGGCAAATAATGCTCAGGATTTAATTCGAAGCGGCATAACAGATCTGGAGCATGCCATCGCCACCAGAGATGATATCATGAATTATCTCATTCAGCTGGGCATGGAACCCCAGACAGCTTTCCAGATCATGGAGAGGGTACGCAAAGGTAGAGGCCTAAGGCCAGAGGACGAGCAGGCTATGCAAGAGGCCGGCGTGCCAACCTGGTATCTTGAGTCATGCAGGAAGATCAGCTACCTTTTCCCCAAGGCCCATGCAGTGGCCTATGTAACCATGGCCTTTCGCATAGCATACTTCAAAGTCCATCACCCGTTGGCATTCTATGAAGCCTTCTTCACAATTCGCGCCGATGATTTTGACGTACAGCTGACAAGAGAAGGCATCCCTGGAGTCAGAAAGGCAATTGCTGCCATAATTGAAAAGGGCAGTTCCGCCAGTGCCAAGGAGAGGAATGTACTGACTGTTGCCGAGGTGATCCTGGAAGCAATGCTCCGGGGGATTGAGTTCTTACCAGTAGACATCTATGAATCTCACCCCACCAATTTTCTTCAGCGGGACAGCAAACTGCTTCCACCACTGGCCGCGGTGCCTGGGGTAGGGCGAACAGCTGCATTGACCATAACCACTGGTCGACAGGAAGGGGAATTCGCCTCCTGGGAAGACTTAAGGCTAAGGTGTGGGGTAAGCAGAGCGGTAATCGAAGCGTTGGCCGCCCATGGAGCTTTGGATGGATTGCCAGAGTCATCGCAACTCTCCCTATTCTAGGTCTTTTGGCCTTTAGCTTTTGGCCTTGGAACAAGTCTTGTCAAGGCATTGCGAACGTGGTATACTGTGAATGGAGAAGTCCGCGCTGCATTCTTTGTCGTGATGGACGGGACCTGGCGCGGCCTTGCTTTTGTCAATGATTTGTCTCGTGGAAAGAGTGGGTCATACCCACTCTTTCGTACTAGAAGGGAAACCTTAAGTTATGGCTTCAAAGGAGTGTGGTGATCTATAGGTACCTGGTAGTAGGACCATTACATAGATCTAGCATGTGAATGATATCGGCGAAGGAGACTAGTGAATAGATTAGTCTTTTTGAGAAACGGGGGATAGACTATGGGGCGTCAAAGTACAGAAGCTATTGTGACTCAGTTAGCGGAGGAGATCATGGCTGATTACCCAGAGCTCGAATTGGTAGATGTAAATTATGCTAAGGAAGGTGCTACCTGGGTTCTGCGAGTGTTTATTGATAAGGAAGCCGGTGTAGACTTGGAAGACTGTGAAAAAGTAAGTCGTCGACTGAGTGCAAGCCTAGACGAGGTAGACCCTATACCCGGCAGCTATTCTCTGGAGGTATCATCACCGGGACTGGAAAGGCCTCTTACCAAGGACGCTCACTTTCAGAGGTTTGCCGGAAAGCTGGTTTCAGTTAGAACCTATGCTCCGTTCCAAGGCAGCAAACAATGGAAAGGACGCTTAATGGGTTTGGTCGATGGCGCCATCACCGTAGAGGTCGATGGCGAAGTTATTAAGATTCCTCGAGACCAGGTCGCCAAGGCCAACCTGGCTATAGAGTTTTAGGTGAAAACAGGAGGGCACTTTAGATGAATCTCGATGTAGTGAGCGCTCTAAACGAACTGGAAAAAGAGCGGGGCATCGCTAAAGAAATAATACTGGAAGCCATTGAGGCTGCGATTACCTCTGCCTACAAGCGCAATTACGGTACTTCGCAGAATGTTAGGGTGGAGATTGATAGCAAAACCGGAAACATCGGGGTCTACGCCCGGAAAGCAGTTGTTGAGGAGGTAACCGATGAGGCCAGCGAGATTAGCCTCTCGGAAGCCAAAGAGACTGATCCGAACTATGTGCTCGATGACATAGTGGAGATTGAAGTTACTCCCAGTGACTTTGGCCGCATAGCCGCTCAAACCGCAAAACAAGTAGTTATTCAAAGAATCCGTGAGGCAGAGCGGGCCCTAGTCTACGATGAGTTTAGCAGCCGTGAAGGAGAAGTCATCACCGGTATTGTACAGCGCTCGGATCATAGGAATGTCATCATAGATCTAGGTAAAGCAGAAGCAATCTTGGGACCGAGCGATCAGATGCCAGGCGAGTTCCACTCTCAAGGGGCAAGACTGAAGGTTTACGTTTCAGAAGTCAGACAAACCAATAAGGGGCCACAAATATACGTCTCCCGCACCCACCCCGGTCTGGTAAGTCGGCTCTTTGAAATGGAAGTGCCCGAGATCCACGATGGGATCGTTGAGATTAGGGCAGTCGCTCGGGAGGCTGGAGCCCGTTCCAAGCTGGCAGTATCGTCTCGAGATGAAAACGTTGATCCTGTAGGAGCCTGTGTTGGGCCCAGGGGATCAAGGGTTCAGGCGGTTGTCAATGAGCTGCGTGGTGAGAAGATCGATGTCATCCCCTGGTCGGCTCTCCCGGAGGATTTTGTCGGGAACGCTCTAAGTCCGGCAAAAGTAATCCGGGTCTATCTTGATGAAGATAGCAAGACTGCTCGGGCTGTCGTACCGGATAATCACCTGTCTTTGGCGATTGGTAAGGAAGGGCAGAATGCCCGTTTGGCGGCTCGTCTCACTGGATGGAGAATAGACATTAAGAGCCAGGAGCAGATGGCCCAGATTCTGGCCCGGGAAGCTTTCGAAAGAGCGACTCCCGAGGAATCAGAATCGGAGGAAGAGGTTCCTTTAGAAGAAGAGTTGTCCGTGGAAGAGGAACCGGTTCTCTCGGTTGAATCACCAGAGGAGATGGAGCCAACGCCTACGGATGATTCCCAAGATGAGGTAGCCGCTGGTGATCGAGCCTCTAAGGGTTTGGAAGACGATGCTTTGGCACAACCATTAGCCGATGGGAAATCGGTTACTGAAGATGAACTGGGAGACGCTCCCTTAGCAGAAACCGTAGCAGAAGCCGTAGTGGAACGTGAAGAGACAGACGGGGAAGAGGAAATAGAAAAGATAGAACAATTGCCCCAGGAAGAACCCATTGCATTAGATGAGACAGACGAAGATGATGCCTCTGGAGCAGCTGACCTAGAACTATCAGAGGAAGAAATAAGACGTCGAAGAGAACCTAGAGTAGCAGCAGGAACTCCTAAGGTCAAAAGTCGGAAGACCAGGAAGCAAGAGTTGGAGTCTTTACTGGAAGAAGAACTGATTGAGTCGGAGCCGCTACCCACCTTGTTCTCAGGAGGGCCAAAAAAGGATGGAACGGCAAGACACTATGTAATCGGGGCTGATGAGGGCGAGGAAGGCTTAACTCTGGCTAGTCGCTTAGGACTAGATACTGAGCAAAAGGCAGAGAAAAAAGGCAAGAAGCAATCCCCTAAGAAGGTGATTAAAGACCTTTCCGAGCTAGGTCTTGTGGATTTCGAATTCGACGAGTAGTCTATCTGCCCATATGGTCCATAAAGGAGTGATTGTCAGGTGCGGAAACAGCGAAGGGTACCCCAAAGGACATGTATCGGCTGTCGCACCGTTCGCCCCAAGAGGGATTTGGTTCGGATCGTGCGTACCCCCCAAGGAGTAATTCAGCTCGATGTAACAGGGAAACAGTCCGGGCGAGGCGCGTATATATGTCCATCCCGAGCCTGCATTGAACAGGCCTTCAAACGCAAGCTGTTGGAAAAGGCACTAGAGACAAGCATCGATACGGAAACGATTGAGCGTCTGCGAGGCGAGGTGGCGAAGCTGCAGTGAAAGCTTTGAGTTTACTGGGATTCGCCCAGGCGGCCGGCCAGCTAGTATCAGGTTATAATGGCTGTCTGGCTGTGTTGCGACGGAGGCGAGCCAACTTGGTGGTTTTAGCTACCGACGCTAGCCCGGGTACCCAGGAGACATTTCTCCGGGCAGCCAGGGAAATTCCTGTGATCATATTTGCCAACAAAGAAGCACTAGGCAACGCAATTGGCAAGCCGCCTACGGCTGTGCTTTGTGTGCAGAATCCCCAGATGGCTCAAGCAATCAAGGAAGCTGTGAACATGAATATAGCGGAGGCAGAGGGTGCCCATGGAGAAGTGAGATAAGACAGGATGATAGGTAGGGGTGATGGTATATGGTGAGAGTTCGAGTTTATGAACTAGCCAGGGAATTGGGGATAAAGAGTAAGCACTTAGTTGAGTTTTTGCAGGACCTCGGCGCCGACGTCAAAAATCACATGAGTACAATAGACGATGATATAGCCATTTTGGTTAAAGAGCATTTTGCCAGTCAAAAAGAGCAAGCAAAGGAGACAGAACCTGTGGAGCCAACTGCTGATCAAGGTCCTAAGGCGGCAGAAGCCCCCAAGAAACGTTCGCCACAAACCAATCGGAGAGCAGATGCTGAATCGGCTGAAGACGATTTGAAAGAGGATACCGGCCCAGCGAAGTCCAGGAAGCAACGGCAACCTAGCTCCCGCAAGGCTCAAAGTCATCGTCGGGGGGCGGGCAAGACGAAGACTAGTCAAAAACAAAAGCCGAAGGAAGTAGAGATTCCTGAAAACATTACAGTCAGGGAACTAGCGGCGCGGATGAGTATCCCAGCCACCACCATAATCAAGAAGCTAATGGGAATGGGGATCTTAGCTACTGTTCCGCAAAGCATCAGTTGGGAAGCTGCAGCATCGGTAGCAGAGGATCTTGGGTATGAGGTGAAGCTACAGGAGATCAAAACGGTAGATCCTCTAGCTGATTTTGACGATCCTGAGGAGAAATTGCAGCCACGTCCCCCCATAGTCACCATTATGGGCCACGTTGACCACGGGAAAACCACNTTATTGGATGCGATTCGTGAGAGCAAAATAACAGAACAAGAGGCTGGTGGGATTACTCAGCATATCGGTGCATATCAAGTGGAATGCCATGGCAGACGAATTACCTTCCTTGATACACCGGGCCACGAGGCCTTTACAGCCATGCGTTCCCGAGGTGCTCAAGTGACAGATATTGCCGTTCTGGTCGTGGCAGCAGACGATGGAGTCATGCCTCAAACCAGGGAAGCCATTAGCCATGCCCAAGCTGCGGAGGTACCCATCATAGTAGCCATAAACAAAATGGACCGTCCTAATGCGAATCCAGATCGGATTAAGCAGAGCTTGGCTGAGCTAGGCCTCATACCGGAAGAATGGGGTGGGGACACTGTATGCGTCAACATATCCGCCCTCCGCAAGGAAGGCATCGACGATCTTCTGGAGATGATTCTTCTGGTGGCAGATCTCAGGGAGCTCAAGGCTAATCCCGACCGCATGGCCAGAGGTACCATTGTTGAAGCCAAGCTAGACAAAGGTCGAGGACCGGTAGCCACGGTATTGGTTCGCAACGGCACACTTCGAACCGGAGACGCCATTGTAGCTGGTTCTGTATGTGGGAGAGTACGGGCGATGCACGATGCCCTTGGGAAGAGGCTTGAGAAAGCAGGACCGGCTACGCCTGTAGAAGTTATTGGCCTGTCCGATGTACCAGAAGCCGGTGATCTAATGGTGGCTTTGGAGGATGAGAAACTGGCTCGCCAGATCGCGGCCGAAAGACAGGAAACCAAGCGGGCCGCAGAATTGAAACGTGTTGCGCCGATCTCGCTAGATGATCTTTTTGAACGCATCAAAGAGGGCGAAGTAAGAGAGCTCAACATAATTATCAAGGCTGATGTACAAGGTTCGGTGGAAGCTGTCCGTCAAGCTTTGGAAGGCCTAAGTACTGAGGAAGTGCGGGTCAATGTCATTCATGGTGCTGCAGGCGGGATAACAGAAACAGATGTCAACCTAGCGGCCGCCTCCAATGCTGTCATCATAGGCTTTAACGTCCGGCCCGATGCCAACGCCGGTCGAGTGGCTGAATGGGAAAACGTAGAGATTCGCACTTACAGAGTAATTTACAATGCCATTGATGAGGTCAAATCTGCCATGGAAGGGCTCCTTGAGCCAGACTATGTGGAAGAGGTCATTGGCAGGGCGGAAGTGCGAGCAACTTTCAAGGTGCCCAACGTTGGAACCATTGCCGGCAGCTATGTAACTGACGGGAAAATCACCCGGAATGCCCACGTCCGGTTACTTCGAGATAGTATTGTGATCCACGAAGGTCTTATCTCGTCCCTCAAACGTTTCAAGGATGACGTGAGGGAAGTTGTGCAGGGATATGAATGCGGAATAGGCATAGAGCGATACAATGACATCAAAGAAGGCGATGAACTCGAGGCTTTCATCATGAAGGCAATCAAGAGGACCCTCTAAGGTCGACGTACATTGTTATAAAGGGGTTGAGGAAATGGCCACCCAGCAGCGAGTAGAGAAGATTCGAGAAGCCATTAAGCAGGAAGCCAGCGATATTATTCGAAATATGAAGGACCCTCGCATTGGTTTTGTAACTGTCACGGATGCTGAGGTATCCAGGGACCTTCGTCATGTTAAGATCTATGTCAGTGTGCTGGGAGACGAAGAGAGTAAGCGCAGTTCTCTAGAGGGGCTGGAACGGGCAACCGGTTATATCCGCACCGAGATCGGCCAACGNGTGCGCCTCAGATACACTCCAGAAATTGTGTTCCGATGGGATGGCTCTTTAGAGAGGGGAGCGCGCATCGACCAAATCCTCCAGGAGCTCAAGGCAGAGGAGAAAGGTAGCGATACCGATGCTAAAGATGATGGTGAAGATGAGAATCCGTCATCCTCCTCGNCTTCGGAAGGTGCAGGTGAAGACATATAGTGCCACGGGGATCGATTGAACAAGTTGCTCGGGCCATCGAGGAATATCACCGAATTCTGATCACTTGGCATGTGGACCCAGACCCTGATTGCGTTGGGTCTGGGTTGGCCTTGCAGATGATTCTGGAGGCCATGGGCAAGGAAGTAACATGCATTTCTCCCGATCCCTTGGGGGATTGGTATTCTTTCTTACCGGGAGCTCATAGATGCAAGGTCTATTCTCTCAAAATCCCCCTGGATTTCTCAGCAGCCATTGTGGTGGACTGTGAAGCGAGCCGATGTGGGGGATTATCAGAGTATCTGATGTCAGGGTTGCCGGTGATCAATATCGATCACCATGGAACCAATCCTGGTTCGGGCGTAGCGTTCTACGTAGATCCGGCAGCCGCTGCTACTGGCGAGCTCATCTATGCCCTGCGAGATCATTGGCAGAGCCCGCTAAGCCAAGATATCGCAACCAATCTCTATGCAGCTCTTGCCGGTGACACGGGAACCTTTCGTTTCAGCAATACCACTGCTTCCACCCTGCGAATAGCCAGCAGACTGGTGGAGGCTGGCGCACAGCCTGCCGAGATAGCTGTCCATCTCTACGAAAACCGCCCCTATGAAGCAATTGATCTCATGCGTCAGGCACTCAATACTCTGGAAATAAGTGCTGATGGTCGGGCAGCCTGGCTGAATCTCACCATGGAGATGCTCGATGGTCAACAGTGGATAGGACAGCATTCTGAGGACATCATCCAGTTTCCTCGCATGATTGAGACAGTACAAGTAGCTATGCTCTTTCGGGAAGTGGACCAGGGAAGTACTAAGGTCAGTTTCCGCTCCCGAAAAGATATAGACGTAAGTGCCATCGCCAAACAGTTTGGTGGGGGAGGGCATGTCCGGGCTGCAGGCTGCACCATCGATGCCCCATTAGCAGAAGCAAGGGCGCAAGTACTATACGCTGTTACCCGGGAGTTAAATCCATCGATATAAGAACTGGCACATACAGGTGAGCAAGAATGCAAGGGCGCTGATCGAAAAATGCATGGTATTTTGGTAATACTGAAACCGCCGGGGATGACCTCCCACGATGTTGTTGTCGCTGTAAGGCGCTGCACCAATCAACGGCGGGTAGGACATACTGGAACTTTGGACCCGGGAGCTGCGGGGGTTTTGGTCCTTTGCATGGGCGATG
>JGI24708J26588_10000382_pt1 | contig 35834 bp, 39 predicted proteins | sample BioPla1DNA2_FD_26588 | JGI IMG/M metagenome (IMG submission 26588) | reverse complement strand
CCCCTTTGTATTTATTATTAAGCTTCTTGGGCTACTGGATATACAGAAACTTGCTTTTTGTTTCTGCCCTTACGTTCATAAGAAACTTTACCATCTACTAGTGCAAATAATGTGTGGTCTTTTCCAAGTCCTACATTAGTACCAGGATGTATTTGAGTTCCTCGTTGACGATATAGAATATTACCAGCTAGCACCATTTGTCCATCTGCTCTTTTAGCACCTAAACGTTTGGAGTGTGAGTCACGGCCGTTTCTTGATGATCCTACTCCCTTTTTAGAAGCAAAAAACTGAAGGTTTAAATTTAACATATCATTCACCTCCTGATGAATCTTTTTTGGTGTTAATTTGTATATATTCACCGTACTGCTTTTCAATGTCTTTTAATCCTAATTCCATACTTTTTAAAAGCAAGCTTGCCTCTTTAGATCCCTTATTTGTACTAATATCTGGAAAGCTACAATCTATGTAAGCCTTAGCTTCGTCTTGATTTAGTGATAGGGTTTCTTTAGTCAATAAATCTATGGAGTTTATTGTGTTAAAGACAATCATGCTTACAGCTGCACATACAATATCCTGACCATGATCAGCATAACCAGCATGTCCAGCTAATGTAAATCTACATAACTGTTTCTGATTATTGTAGTATAAATCTATATTAATCATTGTGTCAGTTATCCGTTAATTGCTGTTACTGTAAGTTTTGTAAATGGTTGTCTATGTCCCATTTTTCTGCTATAAGTTTTCTTAGGTTTATATCTGTATACAGTAATTTTTTTGCCTTTGCCTTCTCCTTCTACAGAAGCAGTAACACTTGCTCCTTCTACAGTAGGGTTCCCAATTGTTAGTTTATCATCTTTTGATAAAGCTAAAACTTTGTCGAAAGTGTATGTTTCACCTTCTGGAACATTTAGTTTTTCTACACGAATAACATCGCCTTCTTGAACCTTGTATTGTTTTCCACCAGTTTCAATAATTGCGTACATAAGTACACCTCCTCAATCCGATACTCGCCGAATACGGTACTTAAATTATTTTAAGTTTGTAAACCTCTTCGAGCGGCTAAAACACTTTGAAATTATATCATGATTTTATCTAAGTGTCAACATTTTTAGACCTTATATATGATGGATTTCATATTTGCCTTTATTTATTTTATTATCAATGGTAAGCCTAGTATTTATGCCATACTTTTCTTTTATCTTACTTATAATATCTTCCCTTGCTTTTATATGTTCTATAAAGCTACTAGCAGCCTTAATTTCTACATCCTTATGAATGCTCTCTCTTGCTACTTCCCTAAGATCCTTTTCTAGATCTACTAATAAGTAATCATAGGATATATAAGCATCAGCCCTATTACAACTAGGGCATTTTTGCATGATTTCTTCCTTAAGGGACAGGCTGGTTCTTTTTCTTGTAATTTGAACAATTCCTAAATCAGTTGCTGGATAGACTCTAGCCTTTATCCTNTCCTTGTTAAGCTCAGCCTGTAATTTTTCTANTACTGCNTCTTTATGGCTGTCCTTATTCATGGCTATAAAGTCTATTATTATAATTCCTGATAAATTTCTTATTCTAATTTGCCTTGCACTTTCTGTGGCAGCTTCTAGATTTGCCTTTAGGGCCATTTTATCCTTGTCCTTAATGTTTACAAGTTTGGCACTATTAACATCTATAACATTCATTGCTTCTGTCTTTTCGATTATTATATTGGCTCCTGATTTAAGCCATATTCGTTTGCTTAGGGCCTTTTGTATTTCCTTATCTATACCATAGGCTCCGTATAAATTTGTAGTCTTATCAACAAGCCTAACCTTGTCCTTTAATAAATNATCCTGGTAGTTACTATTAGTAACAATCTCTTTTATCTTATGGTTTACATGACCTCTTATTACTTTGCTTGTTAAAGATGGCTCTTCATATAGGATGGTCCCACCTGCGGCCCCAATAGCCCTAGTTTCTATTTCTTCCCACTTTGCAGTAAGTTGGTCAAGTTCCTGGGTTATCTCCCTATCAGTAGCCTTAGAGGCTCCAGTCCTAACTATAAGGCCATATTCCTTAGGGTTATGCTCCTTAATTATGGATTTTAATTCTTCCCTTTTATCTGTGTTTGTAATCTTCCTGGATATACCTATGGTTTTTTCGTAAGGCAAAAGTATAAGATATTTGCCGGTAATATTAATATAGGAGCTTACCTTAGGTCCTTTACTCCCTACGCCCTCCTTGACTACCTGAACCATAATTCTTTGATTATTTTGTAGTCTGCCCTTAAGTTTCTCTGGCACATCCTTGTAATGTAAAAAAGCTTTTTTGGGCTGTCCTATATCTATAAAGGCTGCCTTCATCCCCTTAACTAGGTTAGATACCATGCCTTGGTAAATTGTACCCTTTATATCTTCTTCATAGTTATTTTCTAAATGGATATTGACTAGCCTATCATCTTCCATTAGGGCTACCCTTGTGTAGCTTATCCCTTCATCAATAATAATACTTTTTTCCATGATTTATACACCCAATTTCCATAAGGGAAGGTATTTACCATCCTGCATAGAGTATAGTTCCTTGCGGTGGATAGAATAATCTAATTCTAGACCACTATCATCTATAAAAGATTGCATAAAAAGTTTAGCATTTAAATTCTTTCTGCTGCCACTTGCTAGCATAAGATGTATCTTATAATCTAACTTATCTTCCTTAATCTCTAGCTCGTATATAAAATCTTTTATATTTATTATCCTTTCCTTCTTCTTACTTATCCTTTTGTATAATATTTCTTCCTGGCTATAAAATTCCTTTAACTTTCCTAAAACTTTATTATCTTCACCTGTTTTATTAATAGTTATAATATAACTTGCGCTATCTATTAAGGCCATGCATGTCTTGCCATCTTCCGGCAATATATACACTCCCTCTACCCTTATTCCCTCTGGTAAAATCTTGTTCATATCTTCCTTTACAGTTTCTGGATTAACATCTTCCTTAAGGTGAATATCCAGATATTCACCTTCACTTGTTATCCCTACCGATAGGGCCTGGGCAAAGTAGATAAGGGGATGGGGATTGAAGCCCTTTGAGTAGGCAATAGGTAACCTTGAGCTTTTGATTATCTTCTGGAATAATCTTAATAGGTCTAGATGACCTATAAACTTAACCTTTCCTACTTTTGAAAATTTAATTCTAATTTTCATAGCAAACACCCCCATTAAATTCAGTTGCTCCACAGTTAGAGCATTTTTCCCGGCAGTGGGGAGTAGTTTGTCCCTTGAGCGCCTTTTCATTTTCCTTAATTAAAAACTCCTTACTTACACCTATATCAATGTGATCCCATGGTAGGATTTCATCATAACTTCTATCCCTATGCATAAAAATCAATATCTATATCGGCTTTTTCAAAGGCTTGTAGCCAGTTATCAAAACTGAAATATTCAGTCCAGCTGTCAAAGGTTGATCCACCTTTGTAGGCCTGGTAAATTCCATCTGCCACCCTTCTATCACCTCTTGCAATCACCGCTTCTATTACACTGGTTTGTGAGTCATGATGGTTAAATTTTATTTGCCTTCTTGTTATGGAATTTTTGATTAGCCTGCTTTTTTCTATGAATTCCTCATGGGTATTTTGGCCAGTCCACTGGAAGGGTGTAAAGGGTTTGGGTACAAAACATGCCGTAGAAATTGCTACTTGTACTGCGCCTTTTCTTCTTCCTTTAGGTATTGTATAGAAGGTATCTACTATTTGTTCCCCCAGCTTGGCAATACCCCTAATATCCTCTTCTTCCTCGCTTGGCAAACCTATCATAAAGTATAGTTTCACCCTATTCCAGCCTGCATCAAAGGCTAGTTTACTTCCATTAAGTATTTCTTCTTCACTAAGATTTTTATTAATTACATCTCTCATTCTTTGACTGCCTGCCTCTGGTGCAAAGGTTAGACTACTCTTTCTTACACCTTGAACCTTATTCATTAGGTCAACTGTCATTTTATCTATTCTAAGGGATGGAAGGGCAATATTAACCCTTTCATTCTGGCATGTATCAAGTAGCATGTCCATAAATTCAGGTAGGTGGGAATAGTCACTAGTACTTAGGGAAGATAGGGAAATCTCATCGTAGCCAGTAGAATCTATTAACTCCTTTGCACTATCTATAAGATTTTCTTTGGACTTTTCCCTAACTGGCCTATAAATCATACCAGCCTGGCAAAACCTGCAGCCCCTTAAGCATCCCCTGAACATCTCTAAAAAGACCCTATCGTGGACAGCCTTACTCCATGGCACTATCTGTTTGTCAGGGTAAAAGCTTTCTTCCATATCTACTACTATTTGCTTTTTAATTTTGGCCTTTGCTTTAGGATGATTGGGAGTAAAAGCTTCTATCCTACCATCTTCCTTATAAGTTACATCATAAAATTTAGGTACATATATTCCTTCTATTTCTAGCATTTTTTCTATAAAGTCTTCCCTGCTACCGCCATTTTTCTTATGCTCCTTATATAAATCAAATATTAAATCATACTGGACTTCTCCCTCTCCAATATAGAAACAATCTATAAAGGGAGCTAGTGGTTCAGGATTATAGGCACAAGGTCCCCCTGCTATTACAATTGGATCCTTCTCTGTCCTATCCTTGCTATATATTGGTACCTGCCCAAGATCTAGCATATTTAAAATATTGGTATAGCTCATCTCATATTGAAGGGTAAAGCCAATAAAATCATTTTCCTTAATTGGCCTTTGGCTCTCTAAAGTAAATAAAGGTATCTGGTGTTTTCTCATTTGAGACTCTAGGTCTTCCCAGGGAGCAAATACCCTTTCACAAAATACATCTTCCCTCCTATTAAAATAATGGTATAGGATTTGCATTCCAATATGTGACATTGCTACTTCATAAACGTCTGGAAAACAAAAGGCAAACCTTATATCTACCTTTTCTATATCTTTATTATAGGTGTTTATCTCCCCACCAATATAACGAGATGGGCTTTGAACCTGTTCTAGTATATTATCTGCTATCATTAGTTTTGACATTGGCTTACCTCCGCTTAAGCAGCTTAAAACACCTCATCATCTATTATTATGACAGGTACTTTTTCTTCTTCTATATAATTACTTTCCTTACCTATATTATTAATTACAGTAGAGGTTATTTTTTTAACTTCCCTGCCTATATCATGCACTGAGGGTGTATTTGTAATAGCTACTTTTAGCTCTTCCATATTTTCATCAAACTTGCTGCTACCAAGTAGTTTTAAGGCAAATATAGTTCCTGTAATAAGCATGCAGACTATAAGCTGGGTAAAAAATTGTTCTATTAGCCTTTTCCTAAGGCTTGGCTTTTCCTCTACCATATATCTTGATTGTCTTCTTTGATTATATACTGGCCTTTGATAATTATTATATCTCATAAGTATCCCCTTTTTTGTACATATATATTAGGGTCTTCCTATGATTAGAACCTTATATTTATATAAAAAGTGGTAAATGCGCCATATGGCACATTTACCATTTAAGTAAAATTTCTTTTATCTTATTACTTCTCTCCAACCTAGATCTCCTCTTTCTAGTGCTTTAATCAGAAGCTCTGCAGTAGCTAGATTAGTTCCTATTGGTATATTGTGAACATCACATAGTTTAATTAAGGAGCCAAGTCCTGGTTCATGGGGCTGCTGTGATACAGGGTCCCTCAAAAATATAACCAAGTCTAGTTGGTTATGGGCTATTTGGGCACCTACCTGCTGAACTCCACCTAAATGACCTGCTAAATATTTATAAACATTTAAATTTGTAGCCTCTTCTATTAATCTACCTGTTGTTTCTGTGGCATATAAATTATGATTTGATAATATATGTTTATATGCTATACAAAAGTTTTCCATTAGTATTTTCTTAGAATCATGTGCAATTAAACCTATATTCATCTTGTCCTCCTTTCATATATTAAAACATAGTGTCTTCTTCTCGTATACCTACATTAAGCACTAGTCCAATTCCTATCATATTTGCAATAAGAGAACTACCACCTGAACTTATAAAGGGAAGTGGTATACCTGTATTAGGTAGCAAATCTGTAACAACTCCTATATTTAAAAATATTTGGAATGCTAAGATTGTTATATATGTGGATACAATTAGTTTACCTAATAAGTCAGGTGCACCCCTTGCAATCCAAAAACCTCTTCCTATTAATAGTATAAATAAACCTATAACTGTCATACTTCCTACAAAACCTAGCTCTTCACCTATAACTGCAAATATAAAGTCTGTCTCTGGCTCTGGCAGGTAGTTTAACTGGCTTACTGTTCCCTCATATAAGCCCTTACCATGTAATCCACCAGATGCTATGGCATGTACAGATTGTTTTGTTTGCATTCCACCTTCTGAGTTTTCATCTCCATATAATTTTTCCATTATCCTATCCCTTTGATAAGATTTAAGAATCTTTTGGTTAGGGTTTTGAATGTATATAAAGAATGCTAGGAAAAGTGGTATTCCAACTAATATGGTTCCCAAAATATATTTATAATCAATTTTGCCTATAAACAATTGTATAGCTAAAGTAACAAGTATTACAATACTAGTTGATAAGTCTGGTTGCGTTGATATCATTATAAAGGGTACTAATGTATATAGTATAATAAGCAAAAGCACATGGGGTTTATTTATCTTGTCCTGATATTTACTTATTATTGCTGCAAGGCATATAATCATTATAATTTTTGCAAGTTCTGAAGGCTGTAGTGTCATAAATCCAAGATCTATCCATCTAGCTGCACCACCTGCTTCATGGCCACTTATAAGAACAATTCCTAATAATATTATATTAATAATATATAAGGGAATATGGAATTTAGCAATAATATGGTAGTCTATAAGTGCTGCAACAGTCATAAGTATAAACCCTATAATAAAGAATATTATTTGCTTTTTAATCTGNGTTAATGAACCACCAACATGTACTTTTGTAGCACTTCCAATAACTACTACACCTATACCTATTAAGCTACATACAATTAATAGTATGGCTATATCTATTTTTTTAATGTCATCTCTATCAACCACAATCATCATTCCATCCTATTTTATTTAGTTATTTCTTCTTTTGGTTCTTTATATTCTTTATTGGTATATTGGCAGAGAGTACTGGTGATTTCTTATGCGTTTCATCAGTTTCCATGGTCGAGATTTCTATGTCAAACTCTTCATCATCTATATCTACATATTTAGAGATTACTGCTACAATATCTGCTTTCATCATTTCTAAGAGCTCAGTAGAACAATTCATTCTATCATGAATAAGTAATAACTGAAGCCTATCTTTAGCTACATCACCTGATTGGTCCTTGTTACCAAATAAATTTTTTATCGCATTAATCATTTGTATCCCCCTCTCCTTCTAGTTGCCAAATCCAAACATAGTCCTTAATTTATCAACAAAACCGTTGTTTTTATCTAAATCTAAGAAATCTACCTCATTACCTTCTATCCTGCTTGCAATGTTTTTAAATGCCATTCCTGCAAGGGAGTTGCCATCTGACACTGCTGGTTCCCCCCTGTTAGTGGTTGTAACTATAAGTTCATCATCTGGTACTACACCTATAAGGTCTATAGCTAACAAGTCAACCACATCTTCTATGGCCATCATATCGCCACGTTTAACCATATTCATTCTTACCCTGTTAATAACTAGTGCCTGGTCTCTAACTTCATGAGCTTCTAACATTCCAATTATACGGTCTGCATCTCTAACAGCTGATATTTCAGGTGTCGCAATAACAATAGCTCTATCGGCACCTGCTATGGCATTCTTGAAGCCTTGTTCAATACCTGCTGGACAATCAATAACTATGTAATCAAAGTCTTCCCTTAGCTGCTCACACAGTTTCTTCATCTGCTCTGGACTTACTGCATCCTTATCCCTTGTCTGGGCTGCTGGCATTAGATAAAGCCCCTCATAGCGCTTGTCCTTAATTAATGCCTGTTTAACCCGGCATCTTCCTTCTACTACATCAACTATGTCATAAACAATACGATTTTCAAGGCCCATTACAACGTCTAAGTTCCTAAGGCCTATATCAGCATCCAAAAGTACAACCTTATTACCCAAAAGACTTAAGGCTGTACCAATATTTGCTGTTGTTGTTGTCTTTCCTACTCCACCCTTACCTGAAGTAATAACAATTACCTGGCTCATTAATGATTCCCCCTATTTAACTCTAGTTATATTATTGATTCATTATATTTGCAATGGTTTTTTGATCTATTGGTTCAATGTAAATTTGACTATCATTTAAATATGCTATTAGTACTTCATCTTTTTCAGATGATTTTTGCAGGTATACATTGTCTGGTGACCTGGCTATAGAATTCCCTATTCCTATTTGCGCTGGATACATTCCTATAGCAATAACATATGGCTTATGGGCTGCTGGATCCTTGCCTGCATGTACAATCCCCTTTAAGCTACCAAGCACTAGCACATTGCCACCTGCCGAAATTTTGGCACCTGGATTTACATCTCCCAAAACAACTACACTTCCTTTGTATTCTATAGATTGACCTGACCTTAGCATACCTATATGGTACTTTGTCATAGATGCATCAGAAGAACCTTCCCTAGAAAACCATTGTTCAGGCTCGGCATTGCTTTCTATAATTTCTTCCTGATCTTCTTCAAAACCATGAATAAAGGAAATATTTAAGATGTTTTGTCCTGATAATATCTCAATTAATTCTTCCTGCTGTTCTTTTGTAAGAACCTTCCCCTTAAAGCGTATATTTACTTTTGCTCCATTAAAAAAACTTTTTGCATCTTGTAATTTTTGAATAAATATAGTTTTTATATCTTTAAATGAAGCATCTTCATCTAAGATGACTGTTATTCCATCCCTTCCACCCTTAAAAATTACAATGTTTTCTAAATCCATCACTCCACCTCTTATTTTGTAAAGATATTGTCTATGGTCGTTTCTTTTGTTTCTTTATCTAGCTTGAAATACGCTTCTAGCATCTCCCTTGACATATCTACCCCATACCGTCCTGCGCCATTACTATTATAAATTACTGTTACAATGGCAACTTCCGGATTATCATAAGGTGCAAATCCCACAAACCATGAATGTTCGTTGCCTCCATCTTGGGCCGTACCTGTTTTAGCACCTACAGGAATATCAAAATCTTGATATGTTGCACGTGCTGTTCCTTGTGACCCCTTAGCAACCTCTAGCATACCCCTATGGGTAATATCTAATGAAGACTGGGAAATTCCTAATTCACTTCTAATCTTTGTTTCTTTCTCTTGAATTTGATTATCTCCCTTGGAATCTTGGACTGCGCTTATAATACTTAAATCATAAAGATACTCTTTGTTTGCAAGAGCTGTTACATAATTTGCAACCTGTGCTGGAGTAAATGCATTGTTACCCTGTCCTATTGCACTCCTAATAGTGATACCTTCATTCCATGCTAAATTTACTTTTTCTATCATCTGTTCTATTACACTATCTACAATTCCAGATGATATTTCATCTATTATAACATCTTTTGACGTTTTAATCTGCTTACTAGGGTTTTCCATCCTATATTTTAGTTCTTTAACCAACTCTTCATCACTACTGCGCCTTAATCTACCATAAGTTACAGTATGTGCGTACTCATAGGCATCTTTAATTTCTGTATCCATTATAGGTTCTAAAGCTTGACCTATAATAGGATTAGTTACTGCCTTAATCCCATCTTCTATTTCTTGTTTTAAATATTTATTTGTTTTGTACTTTAGGGATGCAGTCTGTGATGGGTCATTCATAACATTAGCAACTACATTATCAACTATGGTACTATAGTTGATATCTATTGTATTTTCTAAATTTATTACTACTTCATTGAGTAAACCTGGCAGTATAGGTGATATTACATTTTCTATGGCAGGCTCTAGGTTTCTTTTAAGTTCATGCTGGATTTCATTTTTTATCTTACCTTCTAAACTTTTATCTGAAGAATCCGCCCATGGAATATATCCTTTGGATACTTTTTCACCTACAGTTTCAATATATTCTGCCTTTCTTAATTCATCCATATTCTTCATATTAGACAAGGCTATGGATAATCCCTTTGTTGCAACAACTTCTGGAGAAGAAACATTAGGCTCTGACTCTGGAAGCTCTATTCCTGATTTTTGATTAAGGCCAAATTTCTCAACATAATCAGTAAGTAGCATTATATTTTTGTAGGGAGTTTTTGATCCTTGACCTAAATTAAATGCTGTTTCATAAAAATAATAGTTGCAAGATACTTCTATGGCTCTTTTTATGCTAGTACTACCATGATTCCTACATTTAGCATAAGGTATACCTGCCTTAGTATATACCCCACTATCAAAAATTGTTGTTCCTTCATTAACTAAGCCTTCTTCTAGTGCAGCTATACCAGTAATCATTTTAAACGTTGATCCTGGTGCCTTAGCAGTTCTCATTGATCTATCAATTAATAACCTTCTTTTATCGCTATTATCAGCCAATAAAGGATAGGCCTCATTAAAATTAGTTATTAATTCATTAGGGTCGTATGATGGATAGCCTACTAATGATAATACCTCTGCAGTTTTAACATCTACAACTACAGCAGCAGCACTAAAAGGATCTATAGCCATATGGCTAGGTTTTAGGATTCCCTTTTCCATTTGGCTAACAAGTATTCCACTAGTAGCACCTGTTCTATTAGACCTTAAGTTCTCCACAGTTTCTGGCTCTAGTTTTAATAACTTCTGCTCATCTAGCATTAATAGAATTTCTCTATCTGTAATCATATTTGTATTTTTTTCTTCTAGCCATTGTAGTAAAAGGCTTTTTTTACTTATATTTTCTTTTTGAAATTCATCAAGCTGGGCAAGTTCCTTCTCTAGCCTTTCATTAACTTCATATTGCTTGCTACCTTGGCTAGCTTCCTCCATCATCCTAAAAGATAAGGAATTTGACTCTACAATAGAGTAGACTACTTCGCTTCCGCTAATGGGTTTAATATCCCTTTCGCCACCCCTTAATCTTTTTAGAATAATATTAGTTAGTTGGTTTTCCAAAATCTCATATGTTTCTTTTTGATAATCAGCGCTCATGGTTATGAACACATTATTACCTGGGGTTTCGTCTGTCTTTTTGACTGTTCTTACTTTCCTTCCCCTATTGTCAACCTCTACAGTTTCTGATCCCTTAATTCCTCTAAGCTCGCCCTCCTGGGTTTGCTCTAGTCCCATTTGCCCAATTATATCGTCCTTGTCATAGCCTTCCTTTTCTTTTTCCTCAAACTGGGAAGCTGTTATTTGCCTTGTATAGCCTAAAACATGTGCAAATATTTCTCCCTCTGGATAGTATCTAACTGATTTTACATGGGGTATAACTCCCCTAAAATCCCTATTTCTTTCCTCCACTGTACTTACAGTTTCCATGCTAATATCATTTGCAACTGTTATGAGTTTATATTTTGACCAACTTGTTTTATAAAGCTCATATCTAAGTGCTGCAATTTCTCTAGCATCATTATCATCTATTGAAGGATCGATATCAAAAATCTGTTCAGATTTTAAATAATCCATTAGTTCCTCAGCAGTATAATTATGAGCTTCTTCCCTTTCTTCATCATTCTTATATGGCAGTGAACTTACGAATTGTTTCTTTAGGCCTTCGCTGGTTTCAAATCTAAAAGGTTTAGATTTACTAATTGGTATATTATCAACATAATCATCTCCATTAGATTTAAGGAGTTTTATTAGCCTTAGTAACATATCGTTCATATCACTATTAGACATTGGTACCCCTTGGTCTATATTCAGGACATAGATTGGCTTATTAACCGCAATAGGTTTACCATATCTATCAAATATAAGGCCCCTTGGCGCATCTGTTTCAATTTCTCTTTGTATGGTTTCCCTTATGTTAGCATCATATTCATTATGATGTATTATTTGTAAATTATATATCCTTAAAATAATGATGCCAAATAAAAAGATAATAAAAAGGCTCATTATAAATAGTCGATCAGTAATAAACTGGAGGACCTGCTTATGAAAATCTTTCATTATATTGTAGCCCCCTATTTTTAAAATATTTTTCTGTTTGTATTTTCATTTCTTTCTATTGCCCTATTTATAACATATACTATTTGATAAACAATTATAGATAATATCATGGTATAAATTGTTTCTGGCAGTATAATATCCTTAATAAAATATATGTAATTTAACTTTCCACGTAATATAAATGGTAGACTAACAGCTAAACCATATACTATTGTACTAATAAGGGTTAACATAAATGGTAGTACAAGATTTTCACTATAAAAATCCTTGTTAAACTTTCCACAAAAATAACCTATGCACGCTCCAATTAGAGCTAGATAGCCCCTGCTAACTCCAAATATTATATCAGCAAGTAAACCAGCTGCAAATCCTATAATAGCACCTTCTTTACTTCCCCTAAGTAAGGCAAAAGAAACTATAATAATAACACTAAGATTAGGGCCGATTCCTCTAATGCGAATAATGTCAAACAAGGTAGATTGCAAGACGTTTGCTATTAATAAAATTATGCTTACCACAAAAATTCTCAAAGAATTCAGCTCCCTTTTTTCTCTAATATAAGAACCTGCTTTAAATCTTTAAAGTTGGCTAAAGGTCTTACATGAGCATATTGGCTTAATCCATTCTTGGAAATAATAACTTCTTCAACCACACCTATCATAATCCCTGGTGGATATATATCACTAAGGTGTGATGTAACAATTTGATCACCAGTTATTATCTCTGATTCTATATCAATTTCAAATTTACAAAATCCATCTTGAATAAGCTCAATATCTCCCCTTAAGATTCCAGTTTCTCCGGTCCTTAAAACGGTAGCACTAACTGAGCTACGATCATCTATTATAGCTAAGACTTTGGATGATAAGGGGCCTGTTTCTATAATGTGCCCTGCTAGGCCACCGCCTGCTAATACTGCATCATCCTGCTTAAATCCTGCCTTTTCTCCCTGATCTATTATAAAGACCTTATACCAGTTACCTGGATCTTTGGATATAATGTTGGCGCCCTTGCTAGGATAATCACTATGCCTTTCTGCAAGATCTAGCAGTTCTTTTAGCTTTTCGTTTTCATCCCTATATTGCTCTAATATATTATTATCATATAATAGCTGGTCTAATTCCTTTTGTAAGGCTTCATTGCTTGCTTGTAACTCGTGTATATCTTTGAAATTACCTGTTATATTACCAGTTTTGTTAAATACAAGATTTACCCCTCTTTGTATGGGGCTAGTAATATACTGCATGGTGTTTTCAATTACCTTAATTTGGTAGCGCCGTCCTATAGTAAGTACTAAGCCTATAGTCCCAGCTACCAATAATATAATAAGTATATTCTTATTTTTCTTTTTTTTTGATGATTTCACCATATCTCTCCTTGCAATATTACTTATCTGAAGAAATCAAAATACTTGCTAACTTTTCTATGCTTTCCAATGCAAGGCCTGTACCATTTGCAACGCAGTCAAGTGGTTCTTCTGCAATGTGTAGTGGCATGCCTGTTTCAATGCTAATTAGCTCATCAAGACCTGCAAGTAATGCACCACCACCTGTTAACATAATTCCACTTTCCATAATATCTGCTGCAAGCTCTGGTGGTGTCTTTTCTAGGGTTACCTTTATTGCATCTATAATAGAATTCACAGGCTCCTTAATTGCATTTGTAATTTCTGCAGACGTAATTTCTAATGTTTTAGGTAAACCAGTTACTAAGTCCCTCCCCCTAATATCCATTTTTAATTCTTCATCTCCTGGATGGGCAGCACCTATAGTAACTTTAATTGTTTCTGCTGTTCTTTCTCCTATCATTAGGTTATATTCTTTCTTAATGTAGGATGCTATATATTCATCAAATTCATCCCCAGCTACCCTAAGTGACTTACTTGCTACTATACCCCCTAAGGAAATAACAGCAACGTCTGTTGTTCCCCCACCTATATCAACAACCATGCTTCCTGCTGGTTCTTCAACATTAAGTCCTGCCCCAATAGCAGCTGCCATTGGCTCCTCCATTAAAAGTGCTTGTTTTGCTCCTGCTTTTATGGTTGCTTCTTCTACAGCTCTCTTTTCTACTGATGTAACACCTGATGGTACACATACCATTACTCTTGGTTTACTAGAAAATAATGATTGCTTGTATGCCTTATTTGTAAAATAACGAAGCATAGCCTCCGTAGTCGCAAAATCTGCTATTACTCCATCTTTTAATGGTCTAATTGCTATAATATTTCCTGGGGTTCTACCTATCATTTGTTTAGCTTCATCCCCAACTGCTAATACCTCATTGGTTCTTGTATTAATTGCCACAACTGATGGCTCATTTACAATTACACCTTTTCCTTTAACAAAAACAAGTGTATTTGCTGTTCCTAAATCTATTCCCATATCTTTTCCAAAAAACATAATATATCCTCCTATTAAACAATAACTTTCAATGTATTTAAATTGATTTAGTTTTCATAACAATATAATTTACAAAATCATAACATTACTAGTAACATCATAACTTTTTTTGGATGTTTTTTCAACACAAAATTTATAATAGTCCTTTATTCATATTAATTTCTCTTCCTTAAAACTTATATATCTTTGATCACCAATTATAATATGGTCCAGCAAGGCTATTCCTAGTAGCTCACCTGCCTTTTCTATTCTTTTGGTTACATTAATATCTTCCCTACTTGGATTAGGGTCTCCACTTGGATGGTTGTGTATTACTATAATACTATTGGCCGATTGTTTTATTGCATTTTTAAAAACCTCTCTTGGATGTACAATCGAGGCATTTAGTGAACCTACAGATATATTTTCATCACTTATAATTGTATTCTTGGTATCCAAATATACTACCTTAAAACATTCTTTTTTGAGGTGACGAAGGTCTTCCATATATAAATTTGCAATTGAGTTGGCACTTGTAATTTTAATATCCTTAGAGTGTTTTTGCTTTGCAATTCTCCTTGATAATTCCAGAACGGCATGGACCTGGGCTGCTTTGACCTCACCTATACCGCTAATTTCTTGTAACTCTAATAATGATTGTTCATATAAGCTTACTAAGGGCGATTCACAATTATTCTTTCTTAGCATCTGCTTGGCTAGGTCTACTGCATTCATATTTCTTGTACCTGACCTAAAGATTATAGCAAATAGCTCTGCATCTGTTAAGGCCTCCTTACCATACATCTGCATTTTCTCCATGGGTCTTTGTGAAATATGCATTTTACTTATTTGCATCCTATTTTTCCTCCTAATAATATATATAATCATTATTGCCAAAAAAAGCACATTTCAACACTAATGCAATAACAATAATTAAGGATATAGCTAATGTAGCCCTTAATCCACATTATCTATATCCTATCTTAATAATTATTAGAAATAATTAAACTTAGAATCTCTGCAATGTTTCATATAATTTGCATATTGGTAAGCCCATAACTGTAAAATAATCTCCTTCTATTTTCTCTACGAAAACTCCGCCTCTTCCTTGTATTCCATAACTACCTGCCTTATCTAAGGGTTCTTTTGTACTTACATAGCTGTCTATTTCCTTCTTAGTCATCTCCCTAAAGTAAACCTTAGTACCTTCAACAAAGCTTTCCATATGGTTATTATTAGCATTAATAACTGTTACTCCAGTATATACAATATGCATTTTGCCCGATAAAATACCTAGCATATTTTTGGCGTCCTGGCTATCTTTAGGTTTGCCTAAGATTTCATTACCCAGCACCACTATAGTATCTGCCCCTATTACAAGTATATCCTCTTTTTTATATTTTAAATCCTTAGCAACTGCCTTAGCCTTCATGGTGGCTAAAGACTCCACATATAGCTTAGGGGGTAGTTTGCAGGGTCCAGACTCATCTATATCACTTACTAAAACATCATGTTCTATCCCTATTTGGTTAAGGAGTTCCCTCCTTCTTGGAGATGCTGATGCCAATATGATTTTCTTCATATCTATCATCCTTTATTAAATTTTCCTATATATAAGTATTGATAGCACCATACCTATTATACCGCTAATTGTAAATTTTACTATTGCCTGAACGCTTATCCAGATTAGGCCTAAGTCCAAGCTTACAGGTTCTTCTAGGCCGAATGTCTGGCCATAATCTAGCCAGCTTAAATATTGTACATCCTTGCAAAGTGAACCTATAAAACCACCTACAGTTAAACCAGCAAGTAGGACTAGTACTAATACCCAACCGTTCTTATTTCTTGATGATCTCATTGTGTTACCTCCTAGTGTTTTCTATAATTATACCATATATTTGGGTGGTATGATTGCTTATTATATATAAGTATACACATTCAAACATAATAAAGGGGTATGCCATATTTTATGACACACCCCTCTGCTATTTGCTAATTTAAAGCTTTAGATCATAATAAATCTTTTAGCCTACGCTTTTGATTTGTGTTATTGCCTTGGTTGGGCATTTTTCTTCGCAGACTCCGCAGTCTACGCAGATGTTGTTATCAATACAGGCTACCTTATTTTTCATTGTTATTGCCTTTGCTTCGCAGTTTCTAACACATATTCCGCATCCTATACAGGCAACTTTACAGTTGGATTTTGCATCTTTACCCTTGTCCTCAGACATACAGTTTACATGATAGGTAGATTTTGCTGGTATTAGATGAATAATATGCTTTGGGCAGGTGCGCACGCAGGTGCCACATGCCGTACATTTTTCCGGGTCTACTACTGCAACCCCGTCTTTTATAGACATGGCTCCAAAAACGCAGACCTCCACGCAGCTTCCTAATCCTAGGCATCCATATGAACAGGACTTTGATCCCCCACCTGGTATTAAGGCTGCATCCCTGCAATCTGTTATTCCGTAGTAAAGATTTTTTTCCTTAGCATTTTCATCGGTTCCCCTACATGCTACCATGGCTCTTTGCCTTTCTAAAACCTTTACCTCTTTACCTAGAATACTACCAATTGCTTTTGTGCTTTCAGCATCATTAACAAAACAACAGCTAGGTTCTATTTGACCTTCTGCTACAGCATTTGCAAAGGCTTCACATCCAGCATAGCCACATCCACCACAGTTGGCCCCTGGTAATTTTTCTAAAATCATTTCTACTTTTTCGTCTACTTCCACTGCAAATTTTTGGGCCGCAAAACCAAGTCCTGCCCCAAATACCAATCCCAGACCACTAATTGCAGCAGCTGGGTATAATATACTTGTTATATCCATTTATGCTTGCCTCCTTATGAAATAAGTCCTTGAAATCCTAAAAATGCAGTAGCCATAAATCCGGCTGTAATAAGTGCAATAGGAAGTCCTTTAAGTGCTTCTGGTATATTTATATTTGTATCTAATCTTTCACGGATTCCTGCAAACAGTACTATTGCAATTGTAAAGCCAAGTGCTCCTCCTACACCGTGAACTAGTGATTCCATTAGCGTATATTCTTCTTGCATATTTATAATTGCCACTCCAAGAACTGCGCAGTTTGTTGTAATAAGTGGTAGGAAAACACCTAGGGCTGCATACAGTGAAGGGCTTGATTTTTGAATAACCATTTCTACTAATTGAACTAAGGATGCAATAACTAAAATAAAGGCTATAGTATATAAATATTCTAACTTAGCTGGTACTAAAAGTAACTTATGTACTAAGTGGGTAATTACTGATGCCAGTGCCATAACAAAGGTTACAGCCATTCCCATCCCTACAGCTGTCTCAACTTTTTTGGAAACTCCTAAAAAAGGACAAATACCAAGAAATCTTGTTAAAACAAAGTTATTAACTAACATTGCTCCTAAAAATAAAAGTAATAAATCCATTAAATCCCCCTCCTATCTTGCTACTTTTTTAGATCTATAAACGTTAAGTAATGCCATTAATATACCAAGAACAAAGAATGCACCTGGCGCTAGTATCATTATAATTGCTGGTTGATATGATGCTGGCATAATTGCTATATTAAGTATTTTTCCTGTTCCTAGAAGCTCTCTTACAGCTCCAAGTACAGTAAGGGCTAAAGTAAAGCCAAGTCCCATTCCAAGACCATCAAAAATTGATGATATTACATTGTTTTTGGAAGCATAAGCTTCTGCCCTAGCTAGAATTAAACAGTTAACTACAATTAATGGTAAAAATATTCCCAGCGAACTATATAAGGCTGGTATATATGCTTCTAATAATAGCTCAATCATAGTAACAAAGCTTGCAATAATTACAATAAATGATGGTATACGAATGCTAGAAGGTATAAACTTACGCACTAAGGATATAGCGGCATTAGAACATATTAGAACTACAGTAGTTGCAAGTCCCATCCCTATAGCATTACCTACACTTGTTGTAACTGCTAGAGTAGGACACATTCCAATTACTTGAGTAAAAATTGGGTTTTCCTTTACAATTCCATTGTATAATCTTTCAAATAACTTTTTCATTGTGCTCCTCCCCCCTGACTTTCTACATATTCAATTGCCTTATTTACACCATCTGTAATTGCAACAGATGTAACTGTGGCACCTGTAATAGCCGAAATTTCATCATCTGAGCTGGCACCACTTGTTGATACTTTAAGGGTTGTGCTTTTTTCTTTAAACTGATCCGTAAAGCTAGGTTCTGATGCATTATCTCCAAGTCCTGGCGTTTCGTTACTTGCAAGAATTTCTATGCCCTCTATAACGCCTTCATTTGTGATACCTACCATAATTTCAATAGGGTCTGCATATCCCTTGGAAATCACTGTAAGGGCATAACCTACTTTTTCTCCATCCTTACTTCCAATTTGTACTTCTTCTATTTCATCATTAGCCTCTGCTTCTTCAAAACTATCTGCAGATGGCAGCACATTTATCATAGCCTCTTGCTTAGCTTCTATCTTTTGCCTTTCTATGGGCTCCTTAGTTATCTCATTTACAAAGCCTACAAGTCCTGCGCAGATAGCTGCTATTAAAAATAATATTCCACCTAATTTTGCTATATCTTTCATGATTTATTCACCGCCCCAAATGGTTTTGGTACCGTATACTTATCTATAAGTGGTACTGTTAAGTTCATAATTAGTATCGCATAGGATGTTCCTTCTGGGTAACCCCCAAATAACCTAATCACCGTTGTTAAGATTCCGCAGCCCAAAGCAAAGATAATTTCTCCTTTAGGTGTTGCTGGTGTTGTAGAATAATCTGTTGCCATAAAGAATGCACCTAAAAATAAACCGCCTGCCATTATTTCATATAGGGGGTTTACATTCACACTTGATATCAAGCCTAGTACATATGTAAGCACAAATACGCTACCTACATATACTGCAGGTATTCTTATATTAATTACTTTCCTATATAGTAAGTATACTAATCCTATTAGGAGTGCTAATGCGGATATCTCTCCTATACTTCCTCCTACATTACCAATTAGTAAACTTGTAATTGACGGTAATTCTTCTCCTGTTCTAATTAATGCAAGTGGTGTAGCACTACTTACCCCGTCAACCCCTGGAAGACTAAAGTCTGTCATAAGCTGTGGGAAGGATGCTAGAAGAACTGCCCTTGCTGCTAAAGCTGGGTTAATAAAGTTTTGTCCGATACCTCCAAAAAATTGCTTGGCCATTATGATTGCTATAAAGGCACCTATTATTGGAATGTAAAAAGGTATAGACACTGGTAAGTTAAATGCAAGCAGTACCCCTGTAACAACTGCACTTAGGTCCCCAACAGTCATAGGCTTGTTAGTAATCTTATTCCACAATGCCTCAAAAAATACACAACTTGCCACAGAAAGCAAGGTTACGAAAAGCGCCCTAATCCCTAGGAAATAAACTGCCACTACAAGGGATGGTAATAGGGCAATTAGTACATCAGCCATAATTCCCCTTGTGCTAAAAGGCCCTCGGATATGGGGAGATGACGATACTAGAAATTTATTATCCATTATATATATTCCTCCTTCTAACTATCTATTTTTTATCTTTTTGCTTTGCTCTTACGGATGCCTTTGCTGTACGTATTGATTGAACTAGGTGTCTGTTTGCTGGGCATATAAAAGAGCAGCTTCCGCACTCCATACAATCCATACCATTGTATTTAATAAACATTTCATCGTCCCTTATCTGGGAAGCAAGGTTAAGCTGGGTAGGCATTAACACGCATGGGCATACTTCTATACATTTATTACACCTTATGCAATTACTTTCTTCTGGGATAAGAGCTGTATCCTTGGTAAAGCATAAGATTCCTGCTGTTCCTTTTAGAACAGGGACATCAATACTTGAAAGAGCCATTCCCATCATAGGCCCACCTGATATAACCTTGGCTGTGTTTTCTGGGTCCCACTGAGCATGTTCAAGTAACTCCCTATAGGAGGTTCCTAGTCTTACATTATAGTTACCTGGATTTTTTACACCATCTCCACTAACAGTAACTATCCTTCTCATAATAGGCCTAGACATTTCTAAAGCCCTCCATATGGCTATTGCAGAGTCTACGTTTTGTACCATGCAGCCTACATCGGCTGGTAGCCCTCCACTTGGAACTTCCCTATTTGTTAAGGCATAGATTAGGTGTTTTTCTGATCCCTGAGGATATTTGGTTTCTAGCCTACATATTTCAATATTGTCTTCATTTTTTGTAAGTTCTTCTAATTTTGCTATTGCATCTGGCTTATTATCCTCTACTCCTATGTATCCTTTTGCATTTGGAAATAGATGTAGTATTATCTTTAGGCCATCAATAACTTGCTGAGTTTTCTCTAGCATAGCCCTATGGTCTGATGTTAGGTAAGGCTCACACTCTGCACCGTTTATAATAACATGACTTATTTCCTTATCCTTAGGAGGCATAAGTTTTATATATGTAGGAAAGCCTGCCCCACCCATTCCAACTAGACCTGCTTCTTTAACTACTTCTATAATTTCATCATTAGTCATAGTTCTGTAATCTAGTTTTTTGCTTAGGGATGGATCATCTTCTCTTAAACCATCGTCTTCAATTACAACAGATAAAACCTTGCTACCATTTGGAACAAGTCTATCTTCAACGGCCTTTACAGTTCCTGATACTGTTGAATGAATAGGTGAGCTTACAAAACCGTTGGCTTCCCCTATTAACTGGCCGACTAAAACCCGGTCACCTTTTTTTACTAACGGTGTACAGGGGGCTCCTATGTGTTGAACCATTGGCAAAACTATATCCCCTTTTGGATGTAAAAGTTCAATTGGTTTCCCACTTGTTCTTTCTTTATTATATGATGGATGAATTCCCTTTTTAAAACTATATAATTTTGATTTCATCATTTTCCCCTTTCCTGTTAGTACTTATGTACTCTTTACATACAGTATACATAAGAAATCTGGCCTTCTCAAGGAATGATATTTTTATCACTAACCTTTTAAAGCTTCCATATTTTCCTTTAAATAATCTTCTAGCCACTTTATAATGCTTAAGTCGTTAATTGGTACACCTTCTAGGATTTCTTCTATTTCCTTGGTATCCATGGTAAATTTCTTATTATTTACAATATAGGTGAAAATATATCTAATTTGGGGCTCAGATAGTATTATCATCGTGATTGTATTAACAAGTTCCCCCATTGGGGCCCTATCTATATGATTATATTCAAAACTTGCTTTTATATTTGTTCCAATCCCTTCTTTGCTTTCAAGCTCCAGGTCTCCTCCGCATCTTTGGCAGGCTTCCAAAAGAAGGGGAATACCAAGACCTACCTTCCTTGTTGTACGTGTTGTTGAAAAAGGATTTTTTACTGAATCTACAAGTTCCTTTGGCATTCCTTTTCCATTATCTTTAATGATAATTTCAAGCAGATTATTATTAATATCTTCATTAACTATAAGCTCAATTTCTGTTGCCTTAGCCCTAATACTATTTTGCATAATATCTAAAATGTGTAATGATAACTCTTTCATTTTAATACCTCCTAGTTTCTCTAATATTAATCAAGTATAAAAAAGAGATACTACTTATATATATAAGCAATATCTCTCTGTTTTTAAATAAGTTCCTATTATTTGGAGAAGAATCTCATCCTAATAATACCATCTATCTTTTCAAGTTCAGGTAGCGCCTCACAGGCTATCTTTGTTGAAGTATCTATGATTGTATATGCCCAGTCTCCTGCACTTTTGTTCATCATATCCATAATGTTAATATGTTCCTTAGCTAGGGCGCTAGTTATTTGGCTTACCATTTTGGGAACATTTTTATGCATAATAGCAATTCTCCAGTTTGTATTCCATGCCATTTCACAATGAGGGAAATTGACAGAGTTTACAATATTACCATTCTCAAGATAGTCTTTAGTTTGGTTAACTGCCATTACAGCACAGTTTTCTTCTGATTCTGGTGTTGAGGCTCCTAGGTGAGGGATAGCTATAATTCTATCATTACCTAGTAAATCCTCTGTTGGGAAGTCTGTTACATAGTAAGAAACTTGCCCCTTATCAATAGCTTCCTTTACATCTTCATTATCAACAAGTCCTGCCCTTGAGAAGTTAAGGAGTCTAAGTCCTGGCTTTACCTTGGCAAAAACTTCTTTATTAAACATCTTAGCAGTATCATCCATTAAGGGAACATGGATAGAAATATAATCTGCGCAAGATAGTACTTCATCAATTGATTCAGTGTAGTTAATGTGGCGTGATACCCCAAAGGCTGCATGAACAGATATATATGGATCATAACCTATAACATCCATTCCTAAGGAATATGCTGCGTTTGCTACCATAACCCCTATTGCCCCAAGACCTATAACACCTATAGTCTTGCCTGCAAGTTCTGGTCCTGCAAACTGGCTTTTAGCTTTCTCTATGGACTTAGCCACATCCTGGCCCCCGTCCAAGGACTGCACCCATTCCATACCACTTGTAATCTTACGTGAAGATAGTAAAAGCCCTGCAACAACAAGCTCCTTAACTGCATTAGCATTTGCTCCTGGTGTATTAAATACTACTATTCCCTTTTCAGTACATTCATCAATAGGAATATTATTAGTTCCTGCACCTGCCCTAGCTATTGCCATTAAGGAATCCCCAAATTCCATATCATGCATTTTAGTACTACGAACAAGAATTGCATCTGGATCTGAATGATTATCATCTAAGTTGTATCCTTGGCCAAATAGCTTTAAACCCTTATCAGAAATTTTGTTTAGTGTTTGTATATTGTACATTTCTCTCCCCCTAAGCGTTTCTTTTTTCAAATTCCGTCATAAATTCAACTAGTTTCTTAACCCCTTCTATTGGCATGGCATTATAAATACTTGCCCTCATGCCACCAACGCTACGATGACCTTTAAGATTAACAAATCCTTTTTCCCCTGCTTCCTTAATAAATAAGGCATCTAATTCAGCATCACCTGTAACAAAGGTTACATTCATAAGTGATCTATCTTTTACTGCTGTTGTTCCTTTAAACATATTAGATTTATCTAGGTAATCATATAAGATTCCTGCTTTTTCCTTATTTATACGTTCTATTTCTTTAATTCCGCCCTGCTCCTTAATCCAGTCAAACACTAGGCCTAGCATATATATAGTATAGGTTGGTGGTGTATTAAACATGGATTTTGTATCAGCGTGTATTTTATAATCTAACATTGAAGGAGTACCTTCTGGCGCATGGCCAATCAAATCTTCACGAATTATAACAACTGTTACACCTGCTGGTCCCATGTTCTTTTGTGCACCTGCAAATATAATTCCATATTTGCTAACATCAATTTCCTCTGATAGTATCATCGAGGACATATCAGCAATTAAAGGAATATCACCTGTATCAGGGATATCTGTAAACTTGGTACCATAAATAGTATTGTTGCTACATATGTATACATAATCTGCATCCTTATCAAAATCACTATCCTTATATTCAGGGATATAGGAGTATGTGTCTTTCTTTGAAGATGCTACAACATTAACTTCCCCAAACTTTCTGGCTTCTACAATTGCTTTAGCTGACCATGAGCCTGTATCAATAACATCTATTTTTTTGTTCTTGGTCATTAAGTTTTGCGGAATCATTGAAAACTGTAATGATGCCCCACCTTGTAGAAATAGGACCTCATAGTTATCTGGAATATCCATAATTTCGCGTAATGTAGCCTCTGTCTTGTTTATGATAGCTTCATAATCTTTTGAGCGGTGGCTCATTTCCATAACACTCATACCGCTTGACTGATATGTTACTAATTCTTTTTGTGCCTTTTCTAGTACTTCTAATGGTAACATTGCTGGTCCTGCTGAAAAATTATAAACTCTCTCCATAATTATGCGTCTCCATTCATTTTTTAGTTGTTAGAATAATATAAATAATGATAGTATAAATTTTATCACACTCATATACAAAAAACAAGAAAAGATTTAGTAATATGTAGCAAATCAAGGATTAATAAGTAAATCTAGCTCCTCATCTGTAATTTCCCTATAGTTTCCTAATTCTAAGTCCTTAGGAAGGCCTAAACCACCCATTTTAATCCTCTGCAAATATACTACCTTACCATCCACAGCCTCTACCATTCTTTTAACTTGATGGAATTTACCCTCGCTTATGGTTATTTTTGCTTTGGATATATCATTAGATTCAATAATCTCTAGTTTAGCTGGNTTACACTTGTAACCATCTTCAAGGATAATTCCCTCTTTAAAACTTTCAATATCTTCTATGCCTAATCTTCCTTCAATCTCTGCATAGTAAGTCTTAGCTACATCCTTTTTGGGGGATAATAGCCTATGGGCTAACTTGCCATCATTGGTTAAAAGCAATAAACCTTCTGTATCTATGTCTAGCCTACCTACTGGGAATAGTTTTTTGTTCTTATCTTCTAAATCTAGCAGATCAATAACAGTTTCATGATGATAATCCTCAGTTGCACTAATAACTCCTTGGGGCTTATTTATGATAAAATAATAAAATTCTTTATAATCAAGCTCCAGATTATCTATTGTTATTTTTTGATTTTGGCCATCTATTTGGGTGCTAGGGGAAGTTATGGTCTTACCGCCTACTACCACCCTTTTTTCTTTTATAATCTTTTTTACTTCTTTTCTTGTTCCAAGTCCCATATGGGCTAAAGCCTTATCTATTCTTATTTTTTTCATTGTTTTACCTACCTATTGTAACTTAATATTTTTTGTGGTTTAAAATTTATGGCATCTGCTGATACCAGTGTATAATTTATATTTTCTTTAATTCCTCTTATGCTATTATTAAAGGACTCCTTGCCGTGCAAATGTCCATATACAACCTGGCTCACAGGATAGTTTTTAAATAAGTCGGTATATAGTGAGTCTTCCTTCTTATCATTTGTTGGTGGATAATGCATCATTACAATAATTTCCTTGCAACCTGCTTGCATTGCATGTTCTAGTGATAATTCTAGTCTCTTACCTTCCCTCTTATAAATCTTACTATTATGTTCATCAAGCTGGCCATCTACTGGGCATCCCCATCCCCTACTTCCGCATATACCATAGTGGCCCACCTTATAGGATGTATTTTGTAAAAAAAACATATTATCATATAGGCTATTAAGCTTATTAATAGATTGCCACCAATAGTCATGGTTCCCCTTAATAAGGATTTTGTAGCCTGGTAACTTATCAATAGTTTCAAGGTCCATATAGGCTTCTTCTAGGCTCATAGCCCATGAAATATCTCCTGCTATTAGAACTATATCCTTATCTTTTACTATATCTTGCCAGTTTTTCACAATTTGTTCTTGATGGTCCTGCCAGTTATCACCAAAAATATCCATTGGCTTGTCTACACTAGCTGATAGATGTAAATCCCCTATTGCGTAAATATCCATTCTATAGCTCCTTACATTTAGTGTTTTGTAAACTTCTCTTAAGTATAGTATCCTTTATTTTTACTTTCAAATCAAGTAAGGCAAGTAAAATATACTACTAGGAAAATCCTAAACCTAGAATATACCTCTAGATTTAAGGATTTCCACATCTTTCTTTTCTAAATATTTAAGTAGGTAATAAGGATTAACCCACTCCTCATCACTTCCGAAGGCCTTTGTTGCTATGCCTATATGTAGATGCACCTGGAACTTACCCACAGTCCCTTCCTTACCATACCCGCTATCACCCATATATCCTAGTAAGTCCCCTGACTCAACCATGCTTCCCTTTTCTATATTAGGGGCATATTTATCAAGGTGTGCATAATATATGTAGGCCCCATTTTTTGTTCTTACACCTATCCTATAGCCCCCCATATCATTCCAGCCTATATTTTCCACTTGACCACTACTCATACTTACAATGGGTATGCTACTTCTCTTGTTTTGCCTATCCATAATGTCAGTCCCATAATGCTTGCGGCTTCCCCCATAAGTCCGCTCAGACCGCCATGTATCTTCATAGGCATAGTCGTAGTTCCTATCTATGGGGAATCTTTCTAGATCAAATATAAATTGCTTATAGCAGTCTACAGCTTCTTTATAATTCTTTTTGCTTTGCCTAGATGAAAAAAAACCTGGTTTTTTGCCTACCACATAGCTAGCTAATAAGGATGCGGCATCCTTATTGTTATTCTTAGCCTTTGTAAATATCTTTTCTGTAACCTCTACTGGGACCTCTAGTGCTGTTATCTTATCTTGTATGTGATTAGCTTTTGATTTATTGCCTATATTACTAGTCGTTAATAGAAGTAGAAAAACAAATAGTAAAATTATAGCTAACTTTATAAGCTTAAATTCTATAGGCATCTTGTACCTATACCTATGTGGCTTAGGCCACAAGGGTCTCCTATTATAATTATATCTACGGCTTTTTTTACCTGCCACTAAATACCTCCTACTCATTCACCCCATGCAGCAATTAATATTAGTTCAAAGTTCCTATAGTATATTTGATTAAACTGACTAATAGGAAGGGGGTTTACTCCTAACCCGCATTCTATTGTATATCCTGGTTTTTTAAACTCCTTAATAAACCAATCCTTATATCCAGCATATGATGAGTTTTCATCTGGATTGGTTAGACTATAGCCACTAGCCCTAGCAAGTTCCTCTCCAAGTTCCCTAGCTCCTTCAATATATATCCCGCCATAATCCCAGTATATTTCCTGCCCTTGGGTATGGTATGCTAGGATTAGATCAAAGTCTTCCTGCCTTGTGTAACTAGTAAGTGCCTGGGTTTCAGGCTCTGACTCTGGATAACTTCCCCCATATGTGTGCAAGTAAGGCCCCTTTATTTTAATACTTCTTTCTATCTCTTTGGCTTCTTGCCACCCTGCATCGAAGTTTCTATTTATATCCACACCATTTATATTTGATTTCCATTTTGAAAAATCAGTGTTATAATTATTAATCTTTAGTAATTTGCTGTATCTAGGATCATAAGCTGATAGGCCATTTATTTGCAGCTCTATTCCATCTGGATTTACCATAGGTAAGATATGGACTGTAGTCTTATTAAATAATTCCACTACACTTCTACCATATGCGCTATCATTAGAAATATATAACCTGCAAATCTCTGATAGCCACCTAAGCAAAATTGGGCTAGTAATCCATTCGCAGGCATGTATACCACCACATATAAATACCTTTCTCTTCCCTCTGCCAAATTTTAGTGTGTATAGATTTCTTCCTTCAACACTATTTCCTATAATTATCTTTTCTATAAATTTATATTTCTTTTCTAATTTCAAAATCTCATTTTCTAAGACCTTATAAGTATAGCCATTCCTTATCACTTTTATCACCTCTTATGCTATATTATTATATTTCTACATTTGTTAGATATGATAAAAACTTGAATTGTTTTAATTTTTATTATAACTATGGATAAAAATTTTGTCGGGTGAAATACTAGGTATGTAAAGATAATTTTATTCTTTCATAAGAAAGGTGGTTATTTAATGAGAACTAGGACATTCGATTATTTTGCACTGACCTTAGTCATCATTGGTGCCTTGAACTGGGGTCTTATTGGATTTTTCCAGTTTGACCTAATTGCATCTCTTTTTGGTGGTATGACTAGTTGGCTTAGTAGGATCATATACGCTGTAGTAGGTATATGCGGTATTTACTGCTTATCATTATATGGCAGGGTATATGATGATGATTATCGTACAAGTGACTAACTAAAGGTCAATTCTTAGAAAAACAGGAATTTAAATTCCTGTTTTTTTATTTTTTAAAATAATTACATCTTTTATGTGTTTTATAAAGGAATTAAGACATATATATCTAATACATTTATTATATAGGAATGTACACATTAAAATCATAAGGGGTGGTAGTTATGCTTCAAATTATTACTGGAAAAGCTGGAGAAGGCAAAACCAAGAAAATGGTTGCTCTTGCCAATGAAGAGGCTAAAAAAATTACTGGTGATGTGGTTTATATTGATAGTAGCAAACAAAAACGTTATGACCTTAGTTATCATGTTAGACTCATAAAACCCTTTCAATTTAACGTTGATACGGTACAAGAATTTTATGGTTTTATAGCCGGAATTATTTCTGCAAACCATGATACCCAGTTAATTTTTATTGATGAACTCTTTAAACTTACTGGTCTTTCAGTTGAGGAAATAGAAGGATTTATTTCTAATTTGAAAGGTTTATCAAATAAATATAATGTGCGGTTTGTTATAGCAGCAAGCTGCTTAGAATCGGATCTTCCAGAAGAACTTCGGGAATGCTTAATAGCTTAAAACAATCACCTTAAAAAAATGCCATGCCTACATTAAATCTTATGTGGCATGGCATTTTTCTTATGATATTATAGTTGTAGCAAACATATATAAGCATAATATAAAAAATAGAATCATTCCTAGGTTTCCATAAATAATCTTATTCCTTTGACTATCATCGATTTCTATTAGTCCTGGCTCAAAGCTTACCTTACTTGAATTCCTGGAATAAATAACAACAGATAGAATCATTACCATAACAACAAAGATTCCGCCTATAGACTCTAATACTTTATTCCCGCTTAAAACTAGTGCTGGCATAATAGTAGAACCTAATATATTTATCATCATATGAAGTATAATAGTGTATTTAATCTGATTGGTATTAATAGCAATATAGCCAAAAATTATACCCAATATAAAGGCATAAAAAAACTGTGATAGGTTCCCATGGAAAAGACCAAAGGCTAGGGCGGTAACCCATATAGCTGTTTCATCACCATAGACCCTAAGCTTATCAAGGAAGACTCCCCTAAAGACGTATTCTTCAAATATAGGTGCTAGGATACCTGCAAATATCACTGTTGCTACTAGGCTAGTACCTTCCATAGTTTCTAGCAATGGATTGATTACATCCTTTCCTTTTATTACTCCAATTAGGATATTAAAGATACTTCCCACTATATTAAATATATAGGCTGCACCCAGACACATAATAAGCATGACCATAAGTTCCTTAAGGTCCATTTCTTTTTTTTCTCCTTTAGGACCACTTGGGATTTTCCTAGTCATAAGATAAAATACTGGAACCCCAAACATATAAAAGGGTAATCCTGTTAGCAGCCATATAAGCCACCTACTTTCCTCAAAAAGAAAACCTGCTCCCCAGTGTCTAGCTATTATGGATGAAGCTATTATTTGTATAAGCATTGTTATTTGTAGCATTAAAAATAGTGCTAGGCCTAAACGGCTAAACACATTTCTGGTTTCAAAATTATCATTATCCATTATTTCCCCCTATAATTTTTTATCTTTTTTAAATAGGCCCTTAATTTCTTCCTGTAACCTGTTTCTACTGCCTTGCCACGACTTACATTGGAAAGATCCTCTCTTATAATTGTAATCATTTCTATTATTTCCCCAATGTGGTAGTTATATATAATAGTATATTCACCATTTGATTTTATATTATTCTGGAGATTGTATTCCATATCAAAAACGGCATTAGCCTTCTTAATATTTTCATCACATAAAACATCTCTTTTATCCTTAACTATATAGATATGGCTGTATAATTTATTGTAATTTATAACAGAGTCTTCTACATATTTTATTTTATCCATTTCTGGAATGCGGTACTTCCTGTCCTGATTATATATTTTTAGACTTTTTTCTATATCCCTTATGTCTTTCTTAAAAGACTTAAGATCAATCTCTTCATTTGTAAAAATCAAGTCCTTAACTACTTTTTCTATTTCATCAACTGCTACTATAACATGCTGCTTTATATTTTCAATTTGATTAGGTGGCTTTATAAAATAGTTAATTAGAAATCCTACGGTAATTCCAATTAAAGTATTAGCAAACCTACTTAAGGCATATATAATAGGATTTCCCTTTACAACCCCTGTAATAATATTAACAAACAAAACCATAGCAATTACTATATTCTGGCTTTGGTTTAACTTGTTGAGGAGGGTAATTAGTATTATTACGCCTATGCCAACAAATACTAGGCTTTGGCCAGCAATCTGGGTATATAAGATTCCTATTATAGTACCAAGTATAGTCCCAAGCAATCTATTCTTACTAAAGGTTACACTATCTTCTATACTATTTTGTATTGAAATAACTGCCACAAGTACCGCTAGGGTTGGCTCAGTTAATGGAATAACAGAATATAGTGCAAGACAAATAAACACAGCTAAACCTGTCTTTATACTTCGCATTCCAATTCCTACTCTACTCATATTTGCCACTCCTTATACAATATAATATCTGCTTTATATTATAATCAAGAAATATAAGTTAATCCTATAACTACCGCATATCTTCTTTGGTATAGTATACAACACCTATGGCACCTGGCCCTACATGAAGGCCTATAATAGGTCCAATATCAGCTATTGTTGCTGTAATCTTAAGCTTTTCCTTAATCTTTACTACTAGCTGCTTAGCTTCTTCTAAGGCATTAATATGGTGTACACAAACTTCTTCTATACCATATTCCAGGGCATCTTTTACTAGCTTGTCTATCATAACAGATATTGCCTTTGTTTTAGTTCTTGCCTTTTTAAAAATATCTGTTTCCCCTTCTTCTACAGTTAGTATTGGTATAATTTTAAGTAAATTACCTATTAGGGCCCCAGCACCTGCTATCCTACCACCCTTTATCAGGTATTCTAAATTATCTGGCAGGAATAAAAACCTGCTTCTTTTTATGTTTGTTGTAACTGCCTGTGTAACTTCTGGCAAGGCCTTGCCTTCTTGCGCTAGTCTTGCAGCTACTATTGCAGCATATCCTAGTTGCATACTATTAGATTTAGAGTCTATAATTTCTATATTAGCCTCTGGATGATCCCTTAAAATCATATCCTTTGCAATATGTGCACTTTCATATGCTCCGCTCATCTTTGATGATAAGAATATACAGACTAAATCATCCCCATTTTCAATTATCTTTTTCATTGTACCATATACCTCATCTAAAGAGGGTTGAGAAGAAGTGGGGATTTCTTGTTCATTAAGATCCTTATAAAAATCTTTATTATCTATATCAACTTCCCTCATGCTCTTACCATTTTTGATGACATTTAGTGAAATTATATTAATTCCCAATTCTTCTCTTATAGATTTATCTATATAACTTGTACTATCTGTTAAAACTTGTACTGCCATTACTACTTCCCCCTGTCATTTTTCTTAAATAGATACACATATTAGTATACTATATGAATCTACCTTGTATTTATTGTCCTCTATTATCTTTGGTTTATCTAAAAAATCATCTGGCCAGTCCCTACCTGTATCCACCACCCTATACCACCTACCATAATCTGTATCTGGAAGCATAAATGTAAGGGGCTCTTCATAGCCATTAATTGCAACATATATATCCTGGTCATCCTTAAAGCCGTCTTTCATGTTATTATGGAGCATAAATGCTATAGTTCGGGAATAGTAAGCCCAGTCAGGATAATCAGCTTCTACCCCATGCCAGGTAATCCCTCCCTTGGAATCCTGAGATAGAAATTTCTCCCTTCTCAGGGAAGGATGTTCTTTTCTAAAATTAATTATTTTACAAAAATAATCATAAATATCTCCGAATTCATCTTTGCGTTTCCAATCTACCCAGCTTATTTCATTATCTTGGCAATAAGGGTTGTTATTCCCCTTCTGTGTCCTACAAAATTCGTCACCCATTACTATCATAGGTACACCTTGTGAAATCATCAAAAGGGTTATAGCATTCTTAACTTGCTTCTTCCTAATTGCTATTATATCCTTGTTATCAGTTTCTCCTTCGGCCCCATAATTATTACTTATATTGTCATTGGTACCGTCCCTATTATCTTCTCCATTAGCTAGGTTATGCTTATTATTATAGGAAAAAAGATCCCACATTGTAAAGCCGTCATGGGCTGTTATGAAATTAATGCTATCTAAAGGCCCCCGTCCTTCCCCCTTAAATAAATTAGGGCTTCCTGTAATACAGGTTGCAAGGTCAGATATTGTATTAATTCCACCATTTAAAAAGTTTCTTATAGTATCCCTATATTTCCCATTCCACTCTGCAAAACCTGCTGGCATTTCACCTAAATGATAGCCACCACCTGCATCCCAGCTTTCTGATATTAGTTTAGTATCAGCTAGAATAGGGTCCTTAGCTATATCTGTAAGCATAGAATATTCCCCAATCCACTGCCCATTACTATCCCTTCCCAAAATAGAGGCAAGGTCAAATCTAAAACCGTCTACCCTCATCTCTGTAACCCAGTAACGTAGGCTATCTAAGATAAGCTGCTTAACAACTGGATGGTTACAATTAAATGTATTACCTGTTCCAGAATAATTACTATAGTATTTCTTATCATAGGGGCTTAACATATAGTATATTTGGTTATCTATGCCTTTAAAATTAAGGGTTGGCCCCCTTTCATTACCCTCTCCTGTATGGTTATACACTACATCTAATATAACCTCCATACCTGCCTTATGGACAGCTTTAACAAAGTCCTTAAAGCAGACTACCTCATCTCCTTCTTCTATAGCATTTGTATAATGCTTGGCAACAGCAAAGAAGTTGTTTGGGTTATATCCCCATACATCATATAATCTTTCTCCTGTTAAGGGATTTATATTATCATTGCTATCTACATTAAAATCATATACAGGTAGTAACTCTAAAGTCGTTACCCCTAACTTCTTAAGGTGGTCTAGCTTTTCTAGCACTCCTTTAAGGGTTCCATTAAAAACTACACCTGATGTATCAGATTTAGTAAATAACCTTACATGCATTTCATATATTATTGTATCTTTCATGGGGATTTTAGGTCTTAAAACTCCCTCCCAGTCATACTGATCATCAACAACTACCGATTTGTAGATGGGGTCCTTAGATACCTTTACCACTGATCTTCCGTATGGATCTAATAGTAGTTTATTGGAGTCAAATCTATGGCCATGTTCCATATCATAAGGCCCATCTACTTTCCAGCCATAAATAGAACCATGGCCAATGCCCTTTATTTTTACATGCCATATATCCCCTGTCTTATTGTACATCTCATTTAATTGGTAATTAAATATTGGTTTTGTATCGTTGCTATTTTCATAAATTTCTATAGTAACCTTAGTTGCATTCTTGGAGAATATTGCAAAGTTGGTAAAGTCTCCATCTAATGTTGCACCAAGGATAGGCTTGCCATCTTCAATTAAATATTTCATTATCTTAACTCCTTCTATAACTTATCAAGCTATATTTATAGTATATTACTATTATATGTAAATATAAAGGCTATTTCTCATAAATCTTAATATTATATATATATCTTGTAATTTTTCTTAGCCTGTGTTAAAATAACATAATTAGAAAGACAATGATGGAGACTTAGTAGATTTTTATTGCTATTATAGAGAGTGTACGCTTGGTGGAAGTACATATAGGATAAATAATCGAATTACAACTCTTGAGTCCCAATATGGCGGTTTATCCACCCGTTATCGTGGAAAGAGGCAAAATATATAAATATATATTTTGTGAAATAAGGTGGTACCACGAGTCTCTCGTCCTTTGCTTAGGATAGAGGGCTTTTTTTATACTTAAAATTGCCCTCAGATATTAATTTGCTTAAAAACAAGGAGGATTACTATGAGTGTTTATGATGAATTAGTGGAGCGTGGTTTTATTGAACAAGCTACACACGAAAAAGAAATTAGGGAATTACTAGATAATGAGAAGGTAACTTTTTATATAGGATTTGATCCAACNGCAGACAGTTTGCACGTTGGTCACTTTGTTGCTGTTATGGCAATGTCCCATATGCAGCGTGCAGGTCACAGGCCTATAGCTTTACTAGGTGGTGGTACTGGTATGATAGGTGACCCAAGTGGTAAGACTGATATGCGTCAGATGATGACACCTGAAACCATTGACTATCATATTGAATGCTTTGAAAAGCAACTTTCCAAATTCATGGAATTTGGTGAAGGTAAGGCTATGATTGTTAATAATGCAGATTGGCTACTTGATTTAAACTATATTGATTTTCTAAGAGAAGTTGGAGTTCATTTCTCTGTAAACCGTATGCTTGCAGCTGAATGTTTCAAACAGCGCCTTGAAAAAGGGCTATCATTCTTTGAGTTTAACTACATGCTTATGCAGTCCTACGACTTCCTAGAATTATACAGAAGACATGATTGTAAACTACAAATGGGTGGAAATGATCAATGGTCTAATATAATTAGTGGTGTTGATCTTGTTCGCCGTTTACATGGTGATACAGCCTTTGGTCTTACATTCTCACTTCTTACAACCAGCGCTGGTATTAAGATGGGTAAAACTGAAAAAGGTGCTGTATGGCTAGACCCTGATAAGACATCACCATATGAGTTCTACCAATACTGGAGAAATATTGATGATGCTGATGTTGAAAAATGCTTATCACTTCTAACCTACCTACCTATGGATGAAGTTAGAAGATTAGGTGCTTTAGAAGGTGCCGAAATCAATAAGGCTAAGGAAGTTTTAGCATTCGAAGTTACCAAGATAGTTCATGGTTATGAAGAAGCTACTAAGGCAGCTAAAGCTACTAAGGCTTTGTTTGAGGGAGGAGCTGAGGATGGATCTATTCCAACTACAGAAATTACTGCTAGTGATTTAGGTGATGGATTAGATGTACTAACTATTTTCCAAAAAGCTAATATGATTCCTTCTCGTTCAGAAGGACGTAGACTTATCCAGCAAGGTGGTATGAGAGTTAATGATGAGAAGGTCGAAAGTATTGACCTTATGATTACCGCGGACTTCTTTAAAGATGGTCATGTAATGCTTCAAAGAGGTAAGAAAGCCTTTCATCGTGTTAAATTAGTATAAGACAAGAGGAGTGTATCCTATTTATCCCAAGCACAAGCCTTGCTTGTAAAAGTGATAAATAGGATACACTCCTCTTATGGTAGAAAAAGGCATGATTTCATATGCAAATCCACTTCCCTACCTGGGAAAAGGTCATAAATCATACACGGTTTCGTTTTAAGTTTTTTTCTAAGTCTATACGATGGAATTTTGCATTTTTCGTAAAAAAGCTATATGTTTGAGCATAGCGAGTTTATAGCTTTTAGAAAAATCAATATTCAAGAGTAACAAGACTTAGCAAAAGCTTATCAGAAACAAGGGTATGACTTATGACCTTTACTTACTGAATTCGCCTTAAAATAATCTCATCATGCTTTAAAACTTCCTTTTCAATGCGTTCTAGTTGGTGTGTGTTTTGAATATGCCCATCAAATAAGGCTTCAAGTTTAGAAGTAATATCATTCTCTATCTTTGATTCTATTTTGGTTGTTGAAGCCTTGTTTTCCCTTATTTCCTCTTTTAGCTCCTCAAAACCTTCTTGCATTTCGCTATAGA
>JGI24708J26588_10000380_pt1 | contig 35909 bp, 35 predicted proteins | sample BioPla1DNA2_FD_26588 | JGI IMG/M metagenome (IMG submission 26588) | reverse complement strand
GGCAGGAAAGCAAGTGCCCAAATTCGTCAAGACCCCTACTGAAATTGTGGATAAGGACAACTGGGAGAGATTTCAATAGAATAGGTCCAAAACCATTATGACTTATTCTCTGTTTACACCAGAGGCTGGCGCCATAAGCTGGCCTCTTTCCGTTTCTATCCTTTGGTGACTAAAACGTGCATCTTCAATCCTGCATCTATGGAACCAAAGGAGTTGATTCAATAAATGCCGAAGAGTACCAGGCATAGATACGTTTTGACGACTATTGTTACCTAGGAAGAAAGTAGGGCTGGTAGATTCATGGAGAATCCAGGCAATAGTGAAGGTATTTTGGTTCTTCCAACGGCGATTTTCCGATGTGTGGCTTCGGGAGCTGACTCGCCGAGATGTGCTGGCCTTTTATGAGCTGGTGCAAACAAATCGAGAGCATCTGACTCAGTTTGGTGATTACCGGGAGCTGATTGCTTCAACCCTGCAGGATATCGAAAGCTACTTCTCCGATCCCCCTGATCAGAACACCCGAATGGGAATCTGGCGAGGTGCAGATGAGTTAATGGGACGGGTAGATTTGAGCCCGGTGGAACCGGGTATGTTTGTCTTGCACGATTTCACCGTAAAGCATTGATGATTGTCTTAGCGGAGGCTTATGTTGCTCTGGGTGGTCAGCTCAGTGTTTGTATGAAACGAGTGTGATCGCCCAAGCATTGAGTAGTGAGACTAGGAGCTGGCTTGGAGCGGTGCAAAGCTAGATACCCCAGCTGCCAACGGGCAGCTGGGGTATCTTCCGTGTCACTAACCGATCTTGAGCCCCTCATCTTGCATCTGCGCGCTCCGATGACAGGCGGCTTGATGCGTGCCTTCATATGTCAAGAATTCAGGCTCCACTTCGCGACAAATATCCATTGCGTAGGGGCATCGGGGATGCAATCTACAGCCAGAAGGCGGATTCACAGGGCTGGGGATCTCGCCTTTTAGTAGCTGGGCGAAACCGCGATGTCTCGGATCTGGTACAAAGACTGCACCGATCAGAGCGGCGGTATATGGGTGCCTGGGATTACCAATAACCTCTTCTGCCGTACCAAGCTCTACTATCTTGCCAAGGTACATTACAGCGATCCTGTCACAGATGTGTCTGGCGGTAGCCAGATCGTGGGTGATATAAATAAAGGTAACGCCCTTACTTCTCGAGAGGTTGAGCATCAGGTTGAGAACCTCACCTCTGATGGATACGTCCAGCATTGACACTGGCTCATCAGCTACGATGAATTCAGGGTCCAGTGCCAGTGCACGGGCCACTGCCACTCTTTGGCGCTGGCCGCCGGACAGCTCGTGGGGATATCTACCCATATATTCCTCCGGGGGAATCATCTCAACATCACAAAGTACTGAAGCCACCAACTCACGCGCATCGTGGACGGTTTTCACTAAGCCCTGAATTCGCAAAGGCTCAGAGATGATCGTCTGTACATCCATGCGAGGGTTCATGGACTCATAGGGATCCTGGAAAATGACTTGCATTTTCCGGCGCAAGGCCTTCATCTCAGCTGGCGTTTTCCCCATTACATCTGTTCCCTCTAGTACAGCGCTGCCGCTGGTAGCGTCGATTAGCCTAAGTAGGCTACGAGCCAACGTGGTTTTGCCACAACCCGACTCACCAACTACACCTAGGATCTCACCTTTATATACGTCGAAGGATACGTCGTCTACAGCCCTTAGAACAGGCTGCTCTTTACTTCTAAGTGAACGCAGAAAGCCTACACGGACAGGAAAATGCTTAACAAGATTGCGCACCTCAAGGATAGCATCTTCTTGCTTCAGTTCCTGCTGCGAACGGGTTTCCGGCGTACTCCAGATATCCCTCTGTTGCTGGACTATCTCGGCTTTGTGACAGGCGACGGAGCGACCGCTGACGGTTCGGATGATAGGTTCAACAGTCATGCACTGCTCATCAGCCAGTGGACAGCGGGGGTGGAATCTGCATCCTGAAGGAGGTGCCAGCAGGTTCGGTGGGAAGCCAGGTAGTGACCTGACCTCGGAACGTTCTGCCTTGATATTTGGAAATGCACCCAAAAGCCCAAGAGAATAGGGATGGATTGGATTGGTATATACGTCCATCACGGTGCCATACTCGGCTATCTTGCCTGCGTACATGATGGCAACTGAATCGCACGTTTGGGCGATTACAGATAGATCGTGGGTGATCAGCATCATAGAAAGCCCTAAGCGCTCCCGAAGATCTCCCATAGCCTTCAGTATCTGGGCCTGCACCATCACGTCTAAGGCTGTAGTGGGCTCGTCGGCGATGATCAGATCTGGATGGCAGGCCAACGACATAGCGATGACTGAACGTTGTTTCATGCCTCCACTAAACTCATGGGGGTACTCCGAATAACGCTTGGGATTAATGCCCACTAGTTCCAGAAGGTCCTTAGCCCTTTTTACTGCTTCGGCTTGGGAGATATCTTCGTGGCTCATGATGGCTTCCACGATCTGATCTCCTACGCGATGAACGGGGTTCAAGGCATTCATTGCGCCTTGGAATATCATGGAAATGCGTTTCCATCTGATTTCTTTACGGAATCGCTCCTCAGGCATCTGCAAAAGATCCTGGCCATCCATGATGACGCTGCCACCGTGGTAAGCGCCATTGGATGGAAGCAGGCGCAATAGTGCCGATGCCATGCTTGATTTGCCACAACCAGACTCTCCGGCAATGCCCAATGCTTTCCCACGCTCGATTGAGAAGCTAACGGAATCCACCGCCCGAACATGGCCCCGGAGGGTCCGGTAATACATTTTCAGATCTTTTACTTCTAGTAGGGCCATGGCTACGATCTCTCCCTATATCGTGGATTGAGGATCTCGTTAACTGAGTTTCCAATAAACACAAATGCTAAGCTCAAGAAGGTAAGGGCTAAGCCGGGAGGCAATAGCCACCACCACGCCAACTTGGTAAACCCTCCGAATTGCCTGGAGTTTTGTAGGATTCTACCCCAAGTAGGTACGCGGGGATCACCCAAGCCCAAAAAGCTAAGGGAGGCTTCTGTCAAGATAGCGCTAGGAATCCTGAGTACCAGGTTGGCAAAGATTAAAGGCATAGTGTTAGGCAAAATGTGTGACAACATGATGTAGCCACTTGAAGCACCAGATGCCTTAGCTGCCTCGACAAAGGTACGCTCCTTTAGAGATAGGGTTTGCGAACGCACGATTCTGGCGATGCCCATCCATGAGAAAAGGGCGAGGAGAATCACCACGTTAAAAACGCTTTTACCAAACAAGGCACCTAAAACGATAAGAATTGGCATCGTGGGCACGGCCAGTAAAACGTCGACAACTCTCATGAGTACTTCATCTACCATTCCGCCTAGATATCCTGCGATCATGCCTACGGAGGTTCCTATGACTACAGCGATAAAAGCAGCGGAAAGGCCAATAGCTAGAGCTATTCGAGTGCCATAAACCAGCTGTGACCAGATATCTGATCCCATGTGGTCGACACCAAGCAGTCCATGCACCATACCTAGGACGCCGAATTCAACGGGCCGTAGCTTGATGGTGACAGGACCGTTAGGAGACTTGGCATCAAAGGTCATGCGTATGGTATAGTCCCCTTTTTCTGCAAAAACCACATCAGTGGGTTCATCAAAAAATGATATGCCCAAGCGTAGCTTTAGGTCCAAATCACGGGCATCTACTAGGCCGCTTCCATCCTCTACTGAACCACGGGCTGTAGTATCCCAAAGGTCAAAGGTTTTTCCACTAGGAGTAATCAGCTCGAGCATGATACTGGTTTCCGCATCGGCCGGGGCATCAATGGTGTAATTGAGTTTGGTGCTGAAAGTCTGAGGTTTTTTGTACTCATAGTTCAACACGTGTTGAAATACCGCCTTATCTAGGCTGGATCTTCCAGTTTTCTCCGGCGATGAAGAATCTGTCGACTCCTTAGAGTCGTCATCAGCACCAAAGGGACTCCACTTGAAGGTACTGGTCCAAAGGCTGGTCGGCTTTTCCTCAGAAGTATCGGTTTCAGCATCAGGAGCTGCGGTGGCTGGCATAAAGATTTCTATTCCATCCTTATCCCCGTGCTCTAGGGGTACTATGGAAATAGCCTCTGATTTCTCTACTTCCCAATCCTCATGACCAAGGGAAAGCCTGATGGTTGGGGGTAGGCCGCGATACTTACTAAATACGTTGGCAAACCATGCTGGAGCAGCAATACTGTCCGCAAGGTAAAGATCGTTCATAGGATCATAAGGGGCGATCACAGGGGCAAACACGGCAACTAGTACATAGACAAGCACTATGCCCAGCCCAACCATACCCTGTGGTTTGCGCCGATACTGTTCCCAGAACGTGAGGGGCCTGGGCGCGGAGGATGCCGCTGCTCTGGCTGCTTCAAGCTTTTGTGCTGTTTTTGGATTGGCCCTCACCTTTGACCACCTGCCCCAACGCGGATCCTTGGGTCAACAAGACCGTAAGCAATATCCGCTAGTAGATTTGATATGATTACAGACAATGCAATTAGATAAAACGCTCCCTGGGCTGCAGGATAGTCCATCTGCAGCGTAGCATCTAGAAGGTATCTACCTACGCCGTGCCACGAGAATATGCTTTCAGTAATGACTGCTCCGGATACCGCACCGGGAAGCGACATGAAAATAAGCGTTACAATTGGAGGTAGTACACTCCTTAACGCGTGATGATATAAGATCTCTCCTCTTTGCAGTCCCTTAGCCCTCGCCGTGACTATATAGTCTTGGGAAAGAGCCTCAAGCATAGTATTGCGGGTATATAGTGCCCATGAGCCGAATCCGATAACTACATTAGAGCCAGCCGGCAGAATCAGGTGCCAGACTCTATCTAGGAAAAGTGCAAAACCGCCGTCGGGGGGCGGGGCACTCATCGTGCCATGAATGGGCAAAATCGGCCAGTAGTAGCCGAGCACAAGTAGTAAAAGAAGTTGTATGAAAAAACCAGGTACTGCATGGGCAAAGAGACCTGCACCCACCACAAACCTTTCTGCATATCGCCCTCTGTTGGCTGCTGCGTAGACCCCCAGTGATATGCCCACAGTTGCTGTGCTTATAAAGGTGACCACGAATAGTATAAGTGTATTAGGGAGTCTTTCTTTTAGCTCTGACCATACGGGCCGGCGGGTGTTGAATGAAAGCCCCATATCGAATCTCAGTAGCGATTTCATGTAATTGAAATACTGAGTCATGATGGGATCATCTAGCCCGTATTGCCTTCTCAATTCTTGCTTTGCCTCGACGGTGAAGTTGGGATCGATGATCATTTTTTCAGGATCACCGGGCATCACCCGAAAGAGGATAAAGTTGAAAGTGAGAATGACAAAAAGGACTAGTACCGCATAAAACAAGCGTTTGAATAAATACGAACGGAAACCCAAGCCCTTCTCACCTCGTTTGCCTCAATCATTGGAACCGCCGCCCGGAGCCCATGCCCCAGAGCGGCGGCCAACTCAGATCACTGCTACTTATTTACCGGTAGCATTAAGCCGCCAGTAATTCGGGTTCTTGACGAGCCTTACGAACTCACCGGGACGGTATTCCTTCAGCATGAAGGGTCCGTGACCGACGAGCTTGGTGTAACCCTCCATAGTTGGATGGGGTTCTAGCCAAGGCTCGAAGCTCTGGTAGTCCTCAACGTCCTGCCAGATATGCTTGGGCAAGAAGACCAAATCGGCGTTATAAAGATGCCAGTAGCTGACTGTGTCAAAGTAGACCTTGACTGTGTAGTCATCAACCAGCTCTGTCTTTACGATATTTTCGGTGTAAGGCAGGTACCGGGGTACCTTATTGTCCTTGAGGAAGTTGATGGTGAAATCGATATCCTCAGCGGTGAAGGAAACACCGTCGGACCACTTGATCCCCTCTTGGAGATACCAAGTAATAACGGTTCCTTCTTTACCGGGCTCAACCTCCCAAGTGTCGACATCCCACTTCTTGGCCATCCAAGGCATGTCCTCGAGGGACTCGGGATGCATGGTCAGCAGGCCATCAAAGAGCTTGTCAAGAACATCCCACTCGTAGGCACTGGAAGCTGTGGTGGGGTTCAGGTTCTTGGGCTCTTCTGAAAGCGCCCAGCGAATTGTACCGCCATCTAGGGGTGTACCAGTCTCGTCAACCTGGCGAATGTTGAGCACAGTCCACTGGTTCTTGCTGCTGGCAGCACCATAGCCGGCCATATCGATATAGCCAGTTACCATGTCCTTGCGGAATGCATCAATATACGGCCTAGAATAGAGCGGTATATAGGGCATTTCCCGGGCAAGGATTAGCTGGGCTTCGTCCGCGGCTGCTTTCGCTGTTGCCAGATCAGGAGCGGTATCTAGTATGTCTAGAGCCGCATCGAGTTCAGCACTGCGGATGCCAGGGTTATTATAACCGGCCTCTACATCTTGGTTAGAGTGGAAGAAGTTAACCAAGTGGGTTGGGTTCCTGCTAAGTGACCAAGCCAATACATACATGTCAAAATCGGCAATATCGATTTTGTCCAGCATGACGTTGAAGTCCATGGGCTCAGGCTCTACAGGTAGGCCCACCTTCTGAGCTGATTCAGCAATCATTTTCCCTAGCTCAGCAGAAGTAGGAGCAACCTCATAGGTAGGCGTAAAGATTTTCATTGCCGGGAGAGGTTTACCAGTATTAGGATCGATTCTGTTCTTCCCAGTTGCATCCAGCTTATACCCAGCGTTATCTAGGAGTTGGCTGGCTTTGGCCAGGCTAAAGGGATAGGTAGGAACCTCATCATAATAGAAAACGGATGCCTGGGGCACAAAGCTGGTCATAGGCAGCATATAGCCCTTGAACAGAGTACGAATGATATTGTCCCGATCAGTGATGTAGGCCATCGCGTGCCGAATGGTTGCATCGTTGAAGGGAGCTTTCCGCATGTTGAAGCAAAGATAGAACATATGGAATCCCAAGGTCATCCGCATGTCAGCGATTTCTAGGGATTTGGCCTGATCAATATCGGCGGGCTGCGTAAGGCCAGCCCAAACAACGCTTTCACCTCGCTCAAAGGCGATTCGGCGAGCCGTCTGTTCTTTGATAATGGGCATAATGATTTCGTCAACATTAGGGCCCCGGTCCGAAAACTCTACAGCAGCTGCTACTGGCATTGCCGCCACACCAAAGGCTAGGGTAAACGACAAAACCAATGCGAGCATTAAACGAATTCTCTTCTGCATGGAACATGCCTCCTTTGTCGTTCCAAAGTACTGTCCAATCCATTAATAAACAAACTCCACTTTGGAAGTCTGTATCGTAATCTGATCTACTCCCTCCTTCCGCCTAAGAACATAACAGCCAGTGCTAAGGATATTTTACATGGCTTTCAATGTCATTCTGCACATGCCTGCCGAAACCCTTCTTACCGATTTCTACCGATGCGGAAAACGCCATGATATGTGTGACAGATTTCCCTCCAAGGCGCTTCTGATTATTACCCCCACAAGCATGCAGACTATGCATATGGGTAGCAGTGCCGCCAAGGATATTGCTAGGGACTGCCTTATGCTATTGAATGCAATAGCCATGGCTTCGCTGCCAGATGTTGGTAGTGATATCAGCTTGGCAGCAAGGATAGGTCCACCAACTAATGATAAAGCTCCTACTCCTATCAAGCTTTCAGGCTTCAACCCCCGTATTCCTGCTGCCATCCATGCCAGGGCGGCCGGAATGAAAGCCATCCACGGAGGTATGGTAAGAAAGGATTTCAGCGATAATGCAGCACACGCTGTTCCATCACCGATGGCCCCGATCAACCCATATATGACTGTCAGACACATGGCTGTCTTGGCTGTTCTCATTGCCAACCACCTTCCAAGGATACTTGGCCCAGTATAGGTATACGAGTGGGGACTTCTCTGCCGGGCAGGTATAGGCGGACGATAAGCCTTCCGTCTAGTGTAGCGGAGGGGCTGTCAAGCAACCTGGGCCAATACTCCGCTGGAATAGGACAGGAAAGAGACAGTCGCCCACTGCTGGCATTATCTTCGTCCCAAGAACCCGTGCCTGGGGGTATGATTATGCGATAATATCCGAGATTGACTTTGGATCCTCTTAATGTGAATTCTAGTGACTCGATGTCCATTCGGTAGCCAACAGACGGAGCCTCAAATTCAATTTCCACCAGAAGCTCTGCACCATCGGGGGTGTAACGAGCTACAGCACCAGTGCAGCCGCCCCGGGCACCTTGNGTCCATCGGAGAAAAGCCAGGTAGTTTAATCCTGTGCTATAAGCCACTACCAGTGCAAGAACCAAGGATATGCAGGCNATGAGCCTGGCCAATCTGATCATGTGCACTTCTTTTTTTGCCATGTGGCCAACACCCCCTTTGTGATCTGGGCCTACGAAGNTAACCTTCTTCTCGATAATACTCTTTGGGCGCAGAAAATCCTTCGATGCTAACTGGACAGCCTAGAATACTGTCAGCGCACTTTGCCTAGTCAGCAGGATGGTGGTCCGGTTACTGTTTCTCATCCTTGACGCGCTAGATAAACCAAGATACAATACTTTCGTAGATAGTTAGCATGCTACTAATTAGCATAGCAATTATCGGGCAAACATAATAGGTGCCCGTACCAAAGGAGACTTAAGATTGCGCTCGAATGATTCGCAAAGCCCCATATTCACAGAGCTTTCCGGAGTTGAGCCCGTTTCTTTGCGGGTTTTCCACACCTTTTTCAAGACCATGCGTTTGCACCGCCAGCTGATGATTAAGATGATGAGTGAGAAGGAAGCATACCCGGGGCAGGCAGGCTGCCTTTCTATCGTGAGCAACCATGAAGGTATTACCCAAAAGAGCATTGCTCGGATTTTGCACGTAGCCCCCTCGACAGTGACCGTTATGCTGCAGAAAATGGAGGCTGCAGGCTTGATCGTCCGCAGAACCGATGCGAAAGACCAACGATTGACACGCATCTACCTGACCGACGCTGGCCGCAATCTGCAGGATGAGATGAACACAGTTCTTGCTGATTTCATCAACACATCCTTTGGTCAAATGTCCGTACAGGATCAAGAAGACCTAGACAAGCTGCTAAACAGGCTATGCAGTAGCATATCCCAAGGCATATCCCAAGGGCTATAACTTCCCAGCCTAGGTATAAAAAAGAGGATGGTGCATTTCCCATGGTGAAAACAAATTTGCTTCAGTATCTTAGGCCGTACTGGAAGCAATTGTTGCTTGTGATTGTCCTATTACTGATTCAGGCTATGGCGAATCTATATCTTCCTAATCTTAACGCCAGCATTATCAACAATGGCATCGCCACAGGTAACATCCAACATATTTGGAAGACTGGTGGATTGATGCTTCTGGTTTCGCTTGCCCTGGCAGTGTGCTCTATTTCCTCTGTATATTGGGGGGCTAAGACGGCTATGGCTTTTGGCCGTGATCTTCGCAGTCTGCTTTTTGGCAGGGTACAGAGCTTCTCTCAAAGTGAGGTCGATCATTTCGGTACACCGTCGCTCATCACCCGCACTACCAACGATGTGCAGCAGGTTCAGATGGCGGTTGTCATGACGCTTAATGTCATGATCTCGGCACCTGTGATGTGTATTGGGGGCATCGTCATGGCGGTTCGGCAGGACGTTCCCCTGTCCACATCCATCATTATTATTGTTCCGGTGATGGCTGTGGTGCTTGGTATCATTATGCGAAGGGCATCGCCTCTGTTTAGATCAATGCAAATAAAGATAGATAGACTTAATCAGGTAGTTCGGGAGAAGCTCAGTGGTGTTCGAGTGATCAGGGCCTTCGTAAAAACAGACTACGAGGCAAGACGGTTTGATGATGCTAATGTCGATCTTACTGCTACAGGTTTGCGGATCAATAGGTTAATGGCGCTGACAATGCCACTTATGATGCTCATAGTGAATCTTTCCATGGTGGCGATAATGTGGTTTGGCGCCCGCAGAATCGACAGTGGCGCAATGCCTATTGGTAATCTCACAGCGTTCTTGGCATATGTTATGCAAATACTCATGTCGGTCATGATGTCTGCCATGATGTTTGTCATGATTCCCCGCGCCTTAGCTTCAGCAGAGCGGCTTCAAGAGGTGTTGGAGACGGAGCCATCGATACACGACGTGCCCGCTCCTGTGAAGCTGAGCGGGATCAAAAGCGGCATTGAGTTTAGAGACGTCGAGTTCACATATCAGGGGGCGACAACACCGGTTCTTAGGGACATCTCATTCACTGCCCGTCCGGGGGAAACTACAGCTATCGTAGGCAGTACAGGTTGCGGAAAGTCCACACTGATCAACCTCATTCCCCGCCTATATGACGTTACAGGTGGGTGCATACTCATAGATGGAGTGGATATCCGAAAGATTGCCCAGGCGGATCTGAGGAGCAAGATTGGTTTCGTTCCTCAACAGGCTCTTCTTTTTAGCGGCACAGTGGCAACCAACCTGCGCTATGGCAGAGAGGATGCTGCCGATGATGAAATCTGGCAAGCCCTTCGAGTTGCACAAGCTGCCGACTTTGTCGCCGAAATGCCAGGCCAGCTGGAAGCCCCAATCTCCCAAGGGGGCACGAATCTGTCCGGAGGCCAGAAGCAGCGCCTCGCTATTGCCAGAGCCTTGGTAAAGAAACCCGACATTTACATTTTTGACGACAGTTTCTCCGCTCTCGATTTCAAGACTGATGCCGTATTACGAGCTGCCTTGGAAGATGAGATCGGTCACGCTGTTGTGTTCATCGTTGCCCAGCGGATTAGTACTATCATGCATGCCCACAGCATTATTGTGCTGGATGAAGGTAGAATCGTAGGNATGGGTACCCATGATGAACTAATGGAACAATGCGAAGTATACCGGGAAANTGTGTTTTCACAGCTTTCAGAGGAGGAAGTCGCATGAGCGAGAAAACAGTGCCCAAACAGCGCCCTCGAAGAGGCGGCCATGGCCCACATGGTGCCATGATGCCTGCAGAAAAGGCCAGAGACTTCAGAGGTTCGCTCAGGCGATTGACTGGCTATCTCAAGCCTTATAGAATCCGCCTGGCGGTTGTTATAGTATTGGCCATAGCCAGCGTAGTCCTTAGCATGGCAGGGCCTAGAATTCTCGGTCAAGGGACTAATATCCTTTTTGAAGGAGTAATGGGGAAGCAGTTTGCTGCCGGACTGAGCCGCGAGCAGGTAGTGGAGATGCTCAGAGTTGACGGGAAAGACCAGATGGCCGAGATGCTTTCTGGGATGGACTTTGTTCCGGGCAAGGGAGTGGATTTTGCTGCTATTGGGCGGGTGCTGCTCATGCTTTCAGCTGTTTACTTTGTGAGTGCTTTCTTTGGCTGGATGCAGCGCTATATTATGGCAGGGGTATCCCAGGGGACCGTATATGGACTGCGTCGAGAAGTCGATGCCAAGCTCTCTCGATTGCCACTCAAGTACTATGATGATAATACTCGAGGGGAGATCTTGAGTCGGGTGACCAACGACATAGACAACATCGCCGGCACTCTCCAACAGAGTCTAACCCAACTCATCACAGCGACGTTCACAGTGATCGGTGTGGTAATCATGATGTTTTCCATCAGTCCGCTGTTGGCTTTCATTGCACTAGCGATATTGCCTATTAGTGTGGTGGTTACTATGTCGATTGCCAAACGCTCCCAGAGACAGTTCGCGGCCCAATGGGATAGTACCGGTGCCCTCAATGGCCACATAGAGGAAATGTATACAGGCCATGGAGTCGTGAAGCTTTTTAACCGCCAGAAGCACGCTCTTGACGTGTTCGCTGAGGAGAATGAACGTCTTTTCCAGTCAAGTTTCAAGGCCCAGTTCATATCTGCTACCATACGCCCAGCTATGCAACTGCTTAACAATCTAAACTATGTTGCGATTTGCGTCATTGGAGGCATCAAGGTAGCCAGCGGGGCTCTTTTGCTAGGTGATGTCCAGGCCTTTATTCAATACTCGAGGCAGTTTACTCAACCCATCGTCCAGACAGCAAGCATAATGAATGTTTTGCAGTCCACCGCAGCTTCGGCAGAGCGAGTTTTTGAGCTGCTCGATGAAGTGGAAGAGACTCCTGATATCGAAAACCCCGTGACTCTCGATGGTGTAAAGGGGCACGTTGTTTTTGAGAATGTGTCCTTCAGCTACAGACCGGGGGTACCTCTTATTGAAGGCATGAGTCTAGAGGTGGACCCGGGTCAGACGGTGGCCATAGTTGGCCCTACTGGTGCGGGCAAGACAACCTTAGTTAACCTACTGATGCGTTTTTACGAAATTGATGGCGGAAAGATTGCCATTGATGGTGTAGATATCCGGGACATGGGGCGAGATGATTTGCGCAGTCTTTTTGGCATGGTGCTCCAGGACACATGGCTGTTCAACGGCAGTATTAGGGATAACATAGCTTACGGGCGAGAAGATGCTACGGAGCAAGAGGTTGTGGCGGCAGCCCAAGCGGCTTATGTTCATCATTTCGTGAGAACGCTGCCCGATGGCTATGACAGCCTATTAGGCGACGCAGCAAGTAACATATCCCAAGGGCAGAGGCAGCTACTGACTATTGCTCGAGCTTTCCTTGCAGATCCTCAAATTCTCATTCTCGACGAAGCGACTAGCTCAGTTGATACCCGCTCCGAAGTCTTGATCCAAGAGGCCATGGCGGAGCTAATGAAGGATCGGACGAGCTTTGTGATTGCCCATCGCCTTTCGACCATCCGCAATGCTGATACCATTGTCGTAATGGATAATGGTCGCATTGTTGAGCAGGGCGACCATCAAGAACTCATGGCCAAGAAAGGGTTCTACTATGACCTATATAATAGTCAGTTCAGTGGGGTATCTAGCGCAGCGGTCTAGGTATGTGCCACTATAGATCCATCGCTGTCTCGGCTTGGCTTCGCTACGCATCCATGCCTGGTGCCATTTCCCATATGCGGGCGTGTATGTGGTGCAGTGGAAACGGGTGCGGACCCGCATGTTCGGTGGTGTGAGGAGACGGGGGCAAGACGCCCCCTCCTACTCGATTCTAGAATTCGAGAAGATGCTTGTGAATATACCATCTACCGTTAATTTTCCGCAGCTCGAAGCACCACTCGTCGATATACGTATGGTCTTCCTCTTCGGACTCTCCCTNAATGACCATGACGGTCAAAGTTAAGACAGCGGTATCTCCGCTGATTTTCGCATTGTGACCTACCAAACTAGAGCTGGGTCTTGTGGGGCTCTCCCAGGCTTCGGCAACCTCCTCCTCTAGGTCGGCTCTCGTTTTGGAGATTTCAGCGAAGTGTATGTCGTCATCGATGACTGCCTGATAGTACGGATCAGTATGCATGGCGGCTAGTCCCACGGAATCTTTAGTATCGAGACACCTCATGAGGTTGTCAACAAGTTGCTCTATGGTCCTGGAGTTGTTGATATTCTGTTTGCTGCTACTTCCCTGGCTACCGACACATCCTGCAATGGATAGAACTAGGCTTAACAACAGCCCCAAGGCCAAAACAGTAGACTTTTTCACTAAATCCATTCCTTTCTATGGACATTCCTAGCGTGGCTCCGATGCCCGAGGGCATAAATGAAGCCACCTCTGCCGGTTGTACCTCAACAGGGTGGCAATGGGGCCTGCATAGAACTACCTATAGACTGGGAATAGAAGATGACCTAGTTAATCCATGCCGCTGGCACGGCTAAACACGGCACCACAATAATATAGTACCATGGCTTTGCTGCTTTTCCTGCTTAGTGGCAAGTCTGTCGTAGTAAGAGGCTCGTGGGTTAGCTTAGGCCAAGAAGTCCCCCCAATTGGTACACCAAGACAGCTAGTAGCCACCCTAGAACGAGCGTATAGGAGACAGAGAGAGCTGTCCATTTCCAAGAACCAGTCTCACGCCTAATGGCGGCTATAGTAGCTACGCACGGAGCATACACCAAACTCATGACCAAGAAGGCATAGGCAGAAAGGGGTGTCCAAGCCCCTTGTATAGCCTGGATTAAAGTAGCATTACTGGCACCATAAAGCACACCGAGGGTACCGATGATGAGTTCCTTTGCAACGATGCCAAAGATCAAGGCTACGACGGCTTCCCAGGTACCAAATCCGGCGGGCCGGAATATAGGGGCTATTACTGTCCCGATTCTGCCAATATAAGAATGGGGGCTCCCCGGACCAGTACCAGGTGGCATGTTAGCCAACACCCAAACGATGGCTACTGCTGCCAATATGATAGTGCCGGCCTTATTGAGAAACTCCTTGCCTCGTTCCCATGTTTGGATAAGAACAGCCATCGGCCGAGGAAGCCTATACGGAGGCAGCTCCATGACAAAGGTGGACGAGGCGTCTGGCTCCATAAAGATACTAAGCACTTTAGCGGCCGCTGCAGCCAGAACAACCCCCAGAACGTAAAGGGAAAATACCACAAGTCCCCGCTTCTCCTTAAAGAAGGCAGTGGCAAACAGTACATATACTGGTAGGCGTCCAGCGCACGAGATCAAAGGATTGATCATGATCGAGATTAAGCGATCACGGGGGCTATCTAGGCTGCGGGTAGCAAGGATACCGGTCACATTGCACCCAAAGCCAAGAATCATGGGGATAAACGCCTTTCCATGTAGACCAACTGCCCGCATGAGGCGATCAGAGAGCAGGGCGGCCCTAGCCATGTATCCCACATCTTCCAAAATAGAGATAACGAAAAACAGCAGGAATATGGGCGGAACAAACTCTAAAACTGCTCCGACACCGGCGATTATGCCATCAGTGACAAAGTCTACGATGACCTGGGGGATATTTGCTGCCAGCAGCATGCCTCCCACCCAAGTGCCTAGCATCTCAAAGAAATCCACAAAAAGTTCCGATAGTGGTTCACTTAATGTAAAAGTGATCTTGAACATCATCCAGATTACGCTCAGAAATATGGGGTAGGCCAGCCACCGATTGAGCACTACTTCATCGATGATTTCTGAGTGTGTTGTACCAGATGTATCGGTTTTTCGGCTGATGACGTCATGGGCTATAGATGCAGCTCGATCGTAGCGGGCTGCTGCGATAAGATCCACCGGCTGGCGACCTAACGCATCCTGAATCCGGGAGTGAGCTGCCTTTAGTTCAGTTTTGAGTTGGCGCACGGCTCGAGAGTTCTGCCTATGTCTATCTCCATCGGCTAGAAGCTCTGTTATTATCGTGAAATCATTCTCCAACAGCTTCAGTGCATACCAGCGCAAGGGCCGGTCTATCTCATTCCCAACTACTTCTAGCAGGTAGTCTTCTATTATTTTGATTTCCTCTTCAATAGTAGGTCCATAGTCTACCAAGGGCAGCTTTCGAGGAGCAAGATCCTCCTCCAAAGCTGCGGTGGATACGGCTTGAATCGCCTTTCTGACCAGTTTATCTGTGCCCCGTTTTTGGACAGCCACTGTGGGAACAACCTCTACCCCCAGAATCTCACTGAGCTTGTCTACATGTACTTCAAGATTTTGAGCTTCTGCCTCATCGAACATATTCAGAGCCAAAATCACGGGCACTTCCATTTCCAATATCTGCAGGGTGAGGTATAAGTTTCGCTCTAGATGAGTAGTATCGACAACATTGATCACTATGTCCGGGTGATGGTTAACTATGAAGTCACGGGCAATGCTTTCATCTAGTGCTTGTGAGCCAAAAGCGTATGTTCCTGGCAGATCGATGATCACCGCTGAAGCGCCGTCCACAGAAGCTAATCCTTCTTTTCTTTCGACGGTGACTCCTGGCCAGTTGCCTACGTGTTGCCTCGCTCCGGTCAGAGCGTTAAATAAAGCTGTTTTTCCTGAATTCGGATTGCCGGCAAGCGCGATTATAGGTTTGGTATCTGTGGCTGTGTCTAGCATACATGTTCTCCCCCTTGTAGCAGGTGTACCTAATCATGCCTTCGAAAGTCAGCGGAGTTAATCTGGACTAACTTTTAGGCAAAAAAACATTATCCTCTGTGACGATTACCTCCACCCCACCCTCGTAACCTTTCCCTTGGGCCATGGCCTCGGCGCCTTTGCCGATGCCGGCCTCGCTGTGGCCTGCCATCTGTCCATTGGTCCATGGCTGGGGCATAACCATGACCTTCGCTTGGAGCCACCAGGATGTGGGCTGCCTCCGTCCTCCTCAGGGCCAAGCGACATCCCCTTACCCAAACAATCAAAGGATCCCCTAAAGGAGCGGCGCCTTCAATTACCACCTGGGCACCAGGTGTAATACCCATATCCATGAGTCTCCGTCGGATGGGGCCGCGGCAATCGATCCCTAATACGGTACCAGGGACCTGAGGGGCGAGGGATAATAATGATTGCAGCTGCTGGGTCCCGTTCATTTTCCTAGCTCCCTTTCCATGAATTGCAGAAGGCGTGTCATAGTCTCTTTACTGATTACGTGTTCTACATTGCAGGCATCTTCTTCTGCTGTTCCTTCGTCGACACCAAGGACAGAGACGAGAAATCTCTTGATGGTCTGATGTCGGTGATATATGGCACGTGCCTCAATCTTACCGTCAGAAGTCAGGTAGATTGGGCCGTATCTTTCTTGCTGGACCAGCCCCCGCTCANTCAGCAGACCAACGGCCTGATTCACGCTGGCTTTTGATACTCTTAGATGAGCAGCAACATCGGTGGTGCGGGCGCCACCCTCATCGGCCACTCTGAATACTGCCTCTAGATAATCCTCCAAGGAGGGAGACATTCTACCCACCATATCGCTCCTTTCTAGAAAACAAGGCTGGATGCTTGGCTGATCCCACAAACAACAGAATCCATGCTAGAAATACGACAGCAGAATGAAAGTAAGCTGTGCCTAACATCTGATTATAATATACGGCAGAGACATTCTCCTGTCAAGGATAAAGATCCCTGGATGTCAGTGGGAATATCACTGGGCCTGCTGCTACATTGCGGGCTACTGATTCTTCCCATTCCTAGTGTGCTTAGCTTCAATCCTGGAAATGAGTGCTACCCGTTCAGCGTGCCGCCCGCCTTCGAATTGGGTATTGAGCCAGATGTCGATGATCATCTTGGCAAGATCAATACCTATGACCCTGGCTCCTAGAGCGAGAATGTTGGCATCATTGTGTCGTCTGGACATGGCTGCTGAATAGCAATCGTTACACACAGCGGCGCGAATGCCTGGTACCTTGTTTGCGGCTAGGGAGATACCTATTCCTGTACCACAAAACAGTATCCCTTTTTCACACTCACCGCTGGCTACCGCATTGGCAACCTTCTCCCCATAGATGGGGTAATCGGTTCTTTCCTGCGAGTAGCAGCCATAATCTTTGTACTGGATGCCCTTTTCATCTAGGTGGGCCTTGATTTCTTCTTTGAATGAAAATGCTGCATGATCTGAACCAAGAGCTAACATGGGCACTCTTCCCTTCTATGATGCTTTCAAGTTAGGCTCGGAAAGTAGTACTATCTAACGCAAAGACCCTAGAAACCTCTGGTCTTATACTATTCCTTATTATAACAATCTTCCTTCGACCCTAGCAAACCAAAGGCAGCTTACGACAGCATGCAAGAAGGAATGCCCCGGAATGGATAGGCATTGCCACGGCTCGGGCCGGCAGGTGGTTTGCAGGACATGCCGTCCAAGCATGGAATTTTATCCATTGATACCCGACGGCTAAGCTCACTTCTAGGTGAGCTGACTATCCTTCCCTTACACGCTCTCCGCCCTGTAAATTAGCGACTTTTGTCTCGCTCGATTTTAGTATTGCACTCTGGCTGTAATGTTATATAATACTCTAGCATGCCATGGAACCCTGGGGTCTTTGCTTGACGAGAAATCTATTAGTTAGGGGGCGACACAAATAGCCGAGAACATTATTGTCCGCTTTGACAACGTTACCAAGCAGTATGATGATGACCCTGCCGTTCTGGATGATGTAAGTTTTGAGCTGGAAAGAGGTAAGTTTTATACATTGCTTGGTCCTTCCGGCTGCGGGAAGACAACTATTATCCGTCTAATTGCCGGGTTGATAGAACCGACTAGCGGCAAGATCTACCTTGATGGGCAGGAGATTCGCACTATTTCTCCCCGCCAGCGCAAGGTCAAAACCATTTTCCAGGATTATGCGCTCTTTCCCCATCTGAATGTATTTGAGAACGTCGCCTTCGGCCTGCGGGTGCGACGCATGGGTAAGGACCTCATCACCACCAAGGTACGAGAGGCTTTGCGGTTTGTCAACTTGACGGGGCTTGAAAACCGGGAGATCGCCGGGATGTCGGGAGGGCAGCAGCAACGGGTAGCCATTGCCCGGGCCATTGTCAATGAACCCGAGGTGCTCCTGCTGGATGAACCGCTATCCGCCCTTGATCTGAAGTTAAGACAGGAGATGCAGTATGAATTAAGAGAACTACAGCGGCGCTTAGGCATTACCTTCGTCTTTGTTACCCACGATCAGGAAGAGGCACTCGCTCTATCAGATGAGATTTTTGTTATTAACAATGGCCGCATTCAGCAAAGTGGAACACCAACGGATATCTATGATGAACCGGTGAATCGATTTGTTGCCGAGTTTATCGGGGAGTCTAATATCGTCTCCGGCATAATGATCCGGGACTATCTAGTGGAGTTTGTTGGCCACCAGTTTGAGTGTGTCGATAAGGGCTTCAGCCCCAATGAACCGGCGGAGATTATCATCCGCCCAGAGGATCTAGAAATCACTGACAAAGACAAGGGCAAGCTGCGGGTGCGGGTGGATTCCCAACTGTTTAGGGGCGTTCACTACGAGATATGCTGCTATGATGAAGAGGGCAACGAGTGGCTCGTACATTCTACGAGGAAGGCGGTTGTGGGCGAAGAGATTGGACTCAATTTCGAACCTGAGGACATCCATGTGATGAGGTTAGGTGAGACGGAAGCCGAATTTGACAGACGGCTGGAGTCGTACTAGAGGAGGTGCGGCATGGACAATAGAACCCGCAACATGTATCTGATCCCGTACGGCCTTTGGATCATTCTATTTGTCGTCGTACCTATTGTACTGGTTGGGTATTACTCTTTGTTTGATATTGATGGTCAGCTTAGTATAGTCAACTATAAGCGGTTTTTCTCGCCGGTCTATCTAGGTATGACCCTCAGATCGTTTTGGTACGCTTTTCTAATCACCGTTGTTTCCCTGGGGATTGCCTATCCTTGTGCCTATTGGCTTACCAAGACAAAGCACAAGCAGCTTTGGCTATTGCTTATTGTGATGCCTTCCTGGATGAACCTACTGCTCAAGGCTTATGCTTTTATAGGTCTCTTGGGCACATATGGGCCGGTCAATTCCTTTCTGAATGTCGTTGGAGTGGGGGCTAGGCAGATTCTGTTTACTGATTTTAGCTTCATATTTGTGGCAGTATACATCTTCATCCCCTTTATGATCTTGCCCATTTTTGGGGCATTGGAAGAGCTTAATCCTTCATTGGTAGATGCGGCTTATGATCTAGGGGCTTCCCCTTGGACCACCTTTCGTAGGGTTATTTTCCCACTTACCATCAGTGGAGTCCAGGCAGGGTGCCAAGCTGTGTTCATACCGGCCCTATCGCTATTCATGATTACACGCCTTATTGCAGGGAATCGTGTTATCACGTTAGGTACGGCCATCGAGCAACATTTTCTGGTCACGCAGGACTGGGGTATGGGTTCGGCCTTGGCTGTCTTTTTGATTATTGCTATGGGGCTAACCATGTGGATAACTACCGGCGGAAAGCGGGTGAGCTAAGTGGTGAGAAAGTCCAAGCTGGCCAATATCTATTTGGCGCTAGTTTTCATTGTTCTCTATGCTCCTATTCTCTATTTGGCGTACTATTCGTTTAATAGCGGTGGTACAATGTACGCTTTCGAGGAGTTCACCTTGGAATGGTATTACGAGGTATTTCAAGATACGCGCCTTTTGGTTATCTTACTCAACACTTTGACTATTGCCCTATTGTCAGCGGCCATATCTACTATCGTTGGGGTGATGGGGGCATTGGCCATCAACAATGTGCAGCGTCGAGATTTTCGCAACGCACTGCTGACGCTGAACAATGTGATGATTGTCAGCCCTGACGTGATTATCGGTGCATCTTTCCTGATTCTCTTTGCTATGCTGGGTATGCGGCTAGGGTTCACATCGGTTCTCATCGCCCATATAGCTTTTAGCGTACCCATTGTTGTATTGATGGTTTTACCGAAACTGCAGGAAATGAGCCCAACTCTTATTGATGCAGCTCGGGATCTGGGGGCTACCAAATGGGATGTTCTCACCCGGGTTATCATTCCCTATATTAGCCCGGGGATTCTGTCTGGATTTTTTATGGCCCTCACCTATTCACTGGATGATTTTGCCGTTACTTTCTTTGTAACAGGAAGTGGCTTCACAACCCTTTCGGTGGAGATTTACTCTCTAGCTAGGCGAGGTATATCCTTGACCATCAATGCGCTATCGACGCTGATTTTCCTAGTCACCTTACTCTTGGTTCTGGGCTACTACGCTATCAGCAAGCAAGCCGCTCGGCCCATGCGATTGGAGGTGGGTGAATGAAAAAGGTTGTGCAGATGTTTGTCGCTGTATTCCTGGTAGCTTTCATTTTTGTCTATGTTACGGCTCGTATCAATTCACTACAGGGCTACTCCGGGGCTAATACTTTGACCATATATAACTGGGGTGATTACGTAGACCCCGATCTTATTACTGCCTTTGAAGAGGAAACCGGTCTCAAGGTGATATATCAGACATTTGAGTCCAATGAGGCGATGCTGACCAAGATCGCCCATGGGGGGACGANTTTCGATGTTGTCGTTCCATCTGACTATGCCATCAACAAGATGAGGGAGCAAGGTCTCTTACTGCCTCTAGACCACGAGCTAATCCCTAACTTGGAGCACATTGACCCACGCTTCTTGAACCTATCCTTTGATGAGGGTAACAAGTACTCCATTCCATACTTCTGGGGGACACTGGGAATCATCTACAACTCCGAAATGTTGGGAGGCAAGGAGCTGGAAAGCTGGGAGGATTTGTGGGATGACTCGCTCCGCAATCAGATCATTTTGGTGGATAGTGCCCGAGAAGTGATTGGCATAGGACTAGATAGTCTAGGTTATTCACTAAATGACACTGATCCGGACCATCTTCGGGAAGCACATGACAAGCTGAAAGAGCTTATTCCCAACGTGAAAGCCATCGTCGGTGATGAGCTTAAAATGCTTCTAGCCAACGAGGAGGCCGCTATAGGGGTGGTCTGGTCTGGTGATGCAGCACTNATCATCGAGGAGAACCCTAAGCTCAATTATGTTATACCGGCGGAGGGTAGTAACGTTTGGTTCGATAACATAGTCATCCCCACGACGGCGACCAATATCGAAGGAGCCCACATGTTTATCAACTTTGTGCTCGATCCGGAAAATGCAGCCATTAATACTGAATACGTGGGCTATTCCACGCCAAATCGAGCGGCCCTAGAGTATCTGCCGGAGGAAATCGTCAGCGATGAAAGATTCTATCCCGGCCCCGAAATTACAGATCAGCTTGAGCTATACGAGAACCTAGGCAAGCGCATGCTTGCGTATTACAACGAGCTCTTTCTAGAGTTCAAGATGCACAGAAAATAGCAGTGCATAGGTGCTGGCTCAGGTCCTAACCAAAGATGGCCTGGGCCAGCTCGTTTTGCAGCAGCACCCTACCGTCTTTGACTACCCGCATACTATCGCCGGATATTTCATCAATAAGTAACGGACGACCGTTTACCTCACCAAATTCGTACTTGATATCAATTAGCTCCAAATCTCTTCGTGCTAGATGTCTTTTGATCATGGCAGTGATTTGCTTAGCCATATCCATCATGTACTCCACCTCGTCTTGGCCCACTATGCCCAGAGCTACCAAAGCTTCAGGCACTATTAAGGGATCCCCCCGCTCATCATCTTTCAAAGTGAACTCAACNAAAGAGGGTAGTGNTTTACCTTGGGTAACATGTTTTCCATACCGTCGCACGAAACTACCCCAGGCTTTNTCACGGCAGATGACCTCCAGCCCATACGAGCGAGCTGACTGGACAATAATACTGTTTTCCTTGGGGCCCATGCCCACATAGTGGGTAGGTATTCCTTCTTTGTGCAAAAGTTCAAAGAAGTAGACAGTGAGGCGCAGGGATGCTCCACCTTTACCTTCCATTTCACCGATGATTTCGTTAGCCCCAGAATCGATGCGGCCTTCTGTGCCCGTGACAGTATCTTTGAACAAAAGCATGGTATTACCATCATCGAGGGCAAATACATCCTTTGTCTTTCCCACATATATTCTACGCATAACGCGTCCCTCCCAAGTAGTTGCCGAATATGGCCTAGTTTCCCACCCGCAGATTGTACCCCAACTAGAGTTAGTCTATCACATGCTCGAGATGCCTCCAAGAGCAAGAGATTCTAAAAAGAAATGATTTCCATAAGGAGGAAACTTGGCGAGTTTGTGTAACAAATATGTTAAGTAAGTTAAACTAACTAACTAAGGACAGAGACTATGAGACAGCAAGGTATGAATTCACAAGACAACAGAGAACACAACCGTGCGACAATACTCACTCTTATCCGCAACCATGGGCCGGTGTCCAGAGCTGAGCTCGCGCGACTCAGCAAACTGAGTAAACCCGTAGTAACAGAGATTGTAGAGTCTTTGATATCCACGGAACTGGTTTACGAAAGCTATAAGGCAAAATCTGGGGTGGGGCGACGCCCAGTCATGTTGGAGCTTAACCAAGATCATCTGCGCATTGTTGGCATCGATCTGGCAAGGACGCAGATTGAGCTCACTGTTACGGATCTGTTAGGCCAGTGTCTGGAAAGCTGTAAGCGGGAGTTGGATACTGAATCTCCGGAGATCTTGATGGAGCAGATACTTGAAGCTTTATGCTGCGAGTTGCGTCGCGTTCAGACTAGACACGAGTTGATCGGTATCGGTATCGGCTATCCTGTTCCTTTGAGCACAAGCGGGCGCATTGCAGTGGGGACTTCAGCTCCCGCCGGCTGGACTAATCTGGATCTGGAGTACTTATTGGGCAATGAGTTTGGGGTCCCTGTTCTTATTGGTAACGACGCAAATGTGGCGGCTCTCTATGAGAAGTGGTATGGGGCTGCCTCCGGTTTTCAGGATTTTCTTTACATTATGATCGGCAAAGGGGTAGGTGCAGGGATTTTCTGCAATGGTGATTTGCTGCTGGGCCAATCGGGCATTGCCGGCGAGTTCGGCCATATTTTGGTAAACCCTAAAGGAGCTCAATGTGTATGTGGTAAGCGCGGATGCCTGGAAACAGAGATCTCCCTCAATGCCCTGCTCACTAAAGCGGCTTTGGGCTCTGAAGGGACGGTTTCCAGCTTAGAACTCTTGACAGCTGCCCTCGCCGATGGCCAGAAAGACATGGAGCGCCTGCTTACTGAATACTCATTTGTGACCGGAAGACATATAGGCAATCTTGTCAATATATTTAATCCAGAGGCCGTTATCATTGGTGGCGATATAGCGCGCTTGGAGCCGTTTTTGGCTGAAGGATTGGGTCGGAGTATCGACGATACAGTGTACCCCATGATGCAAGGGAGCTATCAGCTGATATTTTCCGAGGCGACTGAGAACAAGGTAGCCAAGGGAGCGTCTGTATTGGTTCAGCAGCATTTCTTGACCCATCCTCACAAGTATATCTCTGCATTTGAGCGGATATCATCTTGACATTGCCCTATCTTGTAGATCGACCCCAGTGGCGATCTCAATGGATGCTTCGGCATAGCGTTTGTTACAAGGCGGACAACATGACTAAGGGCGTGACCCGACGAGTGTGAAGGGAGGTGGCCAAAAAAGTCAAAACATTGCCAAGCAAGGTAATCTTCAGANCTGCAAGTACGCCAGCTTTTCATCTAAAAGGAGGTTATTGTTTTGCGGAAGTTGTTTCATCGGCATAACCTGTCTTGTGTGATNTTGCTGGTNGTGACGGTTCTTCTAGGGTCGATGGTAGCCAGCGCTGCTCCGAAGCTGCGGGTTGTTAGCTCTATTAGCGGCGGTAAGACTCCGGAAGAGAGCAAGCTATTTGCCAAAGAGGTAGGAGAAGCTTTGGGGCTCGAGATTGAGTGGATACAACCTTCCGGTGATGACTATCTGCAGACGGCACTGCGGGGCGGTGAGCGATTTGATCTGATTTACCTTAATACTCCGTTCATGGATGTATTGGTTGATCAGGGAGCTCTGCTGCCTCTGACCGATTTCATCGAGTCATCCCCCATATTATCCGATTCCACTGTGATACCCACTGAGGAATGGGAAATGCTACGCTATCCCGATGGACACATCTACTCAGTGTTCAACAAGTATGAAGGAGGCACTTTGCCCACAGTTCGCGCCGATTGGTTGGAGAAGCTGGGTCTAGATATTCCTGAGACGCTGGATGATTTCTACGAGGTACTAAAGGCGTTTAAAGAGCAGGATCCCGACGGCAATGGCAAAGACGATACCTATGGCCTTTCCACAGCGGGGCTCTATGATATCCAGGGCTTTATGGGTGCCTTTGGTGTTAAGGCCCGCTATGTTATCGATGAAGATGGCCGTCGCACTATTCCGTACGCCAGTGATGCTGCTATCGCCGCCTACGAATGGTTGAACAAGCTGTACAGAGAGGGTATCCTCGACCCGAACTTTGTCACTAACTCTACCGCAGAGATGCGTAACCTGTTCCTGGCCGACCGGGTTGGTATGGTGACTTATTGGGATATGTGGGTAGGGTTGTTTAATTCCATGCGGCTTCAAGATGACCCCAATACGGAGTTCAGAGCCATGGGCATTCCGGGCCCAGTCGGCCCCAATGGCGAACGCATACTCCGTCGGGGAGATCCGAGCATTTGGGCTATCCCCAGAAACGCCCAGAACCCAGAGGGAGCTAAGAAGTTCCTGGAGTTTTGGCACACTGAAGCTGGGATCATCCTTGGTTCGGTTGGTGTTAAGGACTACGACTACATCATTAAGCCAGATGGCACCATGGAGCTAACAGATATTGGTCGGTCCCATAACATGGACCATGGAGTACCTCGCTGGTATAACACCAACGTAAAGGCCCCCTTCGGGACTCTACCTGGCGTCAAGGAGGCAGAAGTCTTCGTCAACAAATACGCGTCCCTGGAGATCTCAGGCCCCGATTGGCCCAGGGCGGAGAAGATCGTTGAGGACTACGCCTTCCAGGCGATCACAGGGAAAATGGAACCTGCCGCTGCAGTGAAGAAAATGCGGGAGGAGCTCCTCAAGGCAAAACTCGTCGATTACTAGATCTACGCCTTCAGTAGACAGTAGTGGGGCGCAAAGCTAGGAGGGTTTTATGTGAATAGGCTTCGGCTTCGTAAGTACTCGCAGCTATACCTAATGGCATTGCCGGCGCTCATATACTTTCTCGTATTTTCAATCTACCCAGTTATCCAGGGCCTGTATATGAGTACTCAAAAACCCCTTCTCTTGGGGGGCGGTGTATACGTTGGACTGGAGAATTATCGAAGCGTGCTGCAGGACAGCATGTTCTGGCAAGCATTGGTCAATACGCTGGTTTTGAGTGGCGGTATGATCGCCTTAGGAGTTTCTGTACCACTATTTATAGCTATAGCCCTCCATGAGNTGCCTTTTGCGCCCCTGCGTAAGCTAACTCAAACCGTCATTTACACGCCCCACCTGTTTTCATGGGTTGTTGTCGGGGGGATATGGATCCAAGTCCTGTCCCCCGACGGGGGCCTATTCAATGAACTGCTAAAGCTAGTGGGACTGGGGCCCGTTCATTTCTTGGCCGATACTGTATGGATCAAACCGGTATTAGTGCTACTATCTACCTGGAAGGGCATGGGGTACAACGCTGTTATCTACTACGCCGCTATCAGCTCTTTAGATCCTCAAATCTACGAAGCGGCTACCGTTGATGGAGCAAGTCGGTGGCAAAAGATATCGAAGCTGACTCTACCTCTGCTCATGCCTACCGTAGGAGTCGTGTTCCTATTGTCGGCAGTTGGGGCATTGCGGATATTCGATCAAGTCTTCATTTTACGCAATGCGGCGACGTCCAGGACCATCGACGTAGTGATGACCTATGTATACGATAAGGGTATGCGGGAGTTCCGCCTAGGAGAGTCCACTGCAGCATCCTTTATGGTGACAGTTGTTGGGTTACTGACGCTAGGCTTTTTGCGAAAAGCCATGAATGTCGATGATGTGGAAACCTCTTGAGGAGGCAAGCAAATGGCATCTGGTAAGCAAGGGCAAAACGAAGCTAAAACCAGACCCGTATCTCAGATAACTCTAGTGGATTGGATTTTGGTGTTGATAATGGTAGGCTTAATAGCCCTGACTGCAGCACCGTTGCTCAATGCCTTGGCTCTTTCCTTTTCCTCGAATATGGCGGCAATTCAGCCGGGGATCCACCTATGGCCAAAGGAGTGGAGCACCGTTGGTTATCGAATCGCGTGGCGGAAGCTAGAGTTTTGGCGACCGTTCTTCAACAGCCTGCTGGTTACAACTGTCGGTTCTTTCTTGCACATGCTGGCGGGCTCCATGGCAGCGTACACCATGCTCCATAGGGATTTTCCTTTGCGGAGGACCGTTGTGGGTCTGATGTTCTTCTCTATGACTGTTCCCGGCGAGGCCATTATGGTGCCACTATATATGGTCAATAAACAGCTGGGATTGCTCAACACTTATACTTCGTTGATTATTGCCGGTATGGTTTCCGGTTTCACGATTCTCCTGCTATTTAACTATTTCCGCAGTGTCCCTGGCTCTTTGATGGAAGCGGCACGCTTGGACGGAGCCGGTGATTTTCTGATTTTCACCAAGGTGTTTCTGCCGGTTAGCAAGCCTGGTCTAGCTGCTGTTGGCCTGTTTCAGATTGTCGGTCGGTGGAATCAGTTTAGAGAGCCGCTGTTATATATTACAGACAGTGCCAAGATCACCATTCAGATAGCTTTGCGTCAGATTGCAGTCCTTGACACCGCAACGTCAGGAACCGATATTGTCCTGGCCAATACCAGAATGGCAACGGTCATGATCGGGGTCAGTATTCTTGTTTTCATCTTCCCCTTTGTCCAGAAGCACTTTGTACAAGGGATAGTGTTGGGAGCGACTAAGGAATGAAAGATATGGGACAAAAGTATCTCGCTAAAGGCACACTCTATCCATGAGAGAGGCGATTGCAGCTGACCTAGCGGAGCCGGCTGTCTTGCGCTTCATCGGCAATGGTTCTGTGCTGCATGAGTGTCACGTAGAGGGGGACAGTTATCTATAGCAACTTCGACTAGAACGATCCTTGAGGGGACAAAATAGGCTGANAGGCAAGGGGCCATCCCTGACGCAGGGCAGCCCTTTTTTCGTTTTGGGAAAGGTGCCGAAAGGGATCAGAGGCAGGGCAGATAAGTCATATAATGCCCACATCTGGGACCACAAGGAGGGTCTCCAATGAAGTATGGAGAATATCTGATTCCATCGGTTCAACTCATTGACCTAAAAGGGCGACGAGCTATGATCACCGGTGCTGCGGCCGGTATAGGAAAGGCTATGGCTTTACGCTTTGCCGATGCCGGTGCTGATTGTATTTTGCTGGACATAGATGAGACAGGTCTACTCAGTGTCCGCGAGGAGCTTCAGACAATGGGTGGTCGAGCATCCACTGTTAGAGTAGACCTTAGGGGTAAGGAGGAGATTGATGCACTATGGATGGGGCTTAGCGATGAAGGGCTCCCCGATATTCTAATTAACAACGTAGGCGTTTACGCACTCAAAGATTATCTGGAAATCGATGAAGACTTCCTCGATACTACCTTGGCTGTCAATCTGGAGTCCGTTTTCTGGATGTGCCAGCGCTTCATCCAAAGACGTCTCAAAAGCGGTGGCATCATCGTAAACGTATCTACCATCGAAGCCCTACTTCCTTTCAAAAAGGACTTGGTGGCTTATGGGACTAGTAAAGCAGCGGTCATAGCTTTGACTAGAGCCTTAGCTAGGGACTATGGGCCCCATGGTTTTCGCCTTAACGTAATCTTACCTGGTGCTATTAAGACACCTAGCACCAAGCGGTTAATGAAGATGGCCATCCAAAGGGCACGGCTGGATCTGATCAAAACCGGCTATGATTTTCAGAGCAGGCTGGCCCTAGGCCGTTGGGGAAATCCGGATGAAGTAGCACGAGTGGCTCTATTTCTTTCTTCGGAGTTGGCAACCTACGTCCAAGGCGCAGTGATCCCAGTGGACGGTGGGTTCCTGTCTTCATGAAGGCATGGCTCTAAGAGGCTTTTGACCATTACGTTATACTCAACCAAGAGTGCGCGACTTGGACAACACAGCCACCATCGCCGAGATACCCATGGCCAGGAGACCAATTCAGCTCACTACAATTACAACGCAGTTGCTTCAATAGCTTAGAAAGGAAGAATTTACGATGCCAACACATTACACTTTGAGGATGCAGTTTGGTCCCCACCAAGATGCAGATATCATTACAGACCAACTGCTAAAACTGGTCGAAGAAGCTAGGGTCGACGAGATCATGTTCTTTTTCTTTGCCGAAGAGATGAATGATGGTCATGGGACCCTTGAAGACGTTAGGACATGGATTGAAAACTCACGTCCGTACAGAAAAGCATTGGCTGAGGCTGGAATTACAGTCAGTCTCAACCCGTGGCATAGTCTGCTCCACGCTGATCGAGGGAGGCGGATGAAGTCGCAGCAAAAATGGCAGCCCATGGTTGATCGCAATGGCAAAGCATGTACAGCAGTAGTCTGCCCCCTCGATCAAGATTGGAGAGCCTATTACGAAGAGGTTCTACGGCTATATTCCCAAGAGGGATTTCGGGTGATATGGATAGATGACGATATTCGATATCATAATCATGAGCCCTTGGAGTGGGGAGGGTGTTTTTGCCCGTTACATGTAGCTGAATTCAACCGGCGGATGGGCACAAATGCTACCCGAGAGGAGATTACTGCTAACTGTTTAGCACCGGGTGAACCGCATCCTTGGCGAGATGCCTGGCTGGACATGTGGGAGGAGACTCATCTAGCCATGATCTCCCGTTGGAGGGAGATTATCGAATCTGGAGGCAGTCGCCTAGGTTTGATGTCCAGTTTACCAGAAGCCCATGCGGCTGAGGGCAGACGATGGGCTGACTGGTGGAAAGCACTGGCTGGAGAAAGGCCCCCGATTCATCGACCACATTTCTGGGGCTATAGTGAAACAGTGAGCAGGACTCTTCCCAACTCCATAGCGCTATTGGATCAGAATCGACAGATTCAGCCCGAGAACGTGGAGAGTGGTCCCGAGATCGAGTGTTTTCCTTATGGAAACTGGAATAAGTCCTTCCGTCAAATCGGAGCCCAGATGGCCTTAGCACAGATTTGTGGTTCAACTAATCTAAATATTAGTCTCTACGATTTTATGGGTAACTGGCCTGACGATGAGCCAGAAAGAGCTAGATTCCTAAGTCGGTGGCGAGGTGCATTAGATTGGTTAGCTGATCAATTTCCGATGACACTCAAGTCTGTGGGCATAGGCATTCCCTGGTCTCCTAACATGGGTCGTAAGATCCACGTCAAAGACCACGACACTGGCTGGAAGGCACTGCAATGCCCTTCCAGGGGTTGGGCAAACTGGTTGGGAGCATCCAGGCAGGCCTTTTCCATGAGGCCAAGTCCATCGATAAATGCCCTGGCGGGGCCGGTGGTATGGAGTTTTTCCCAATCGAAGCTGCATGAGTGGTTGAGCCAGGGAGTGTTGCTAGATGGGGAAGCTGCTGCAATCTTGGTGAAAAGGGGAATGGGGCACCTAATAGGGTTTGAAACTGCGCGGATGATTGATCAAACAGAAGTGTTATATTCTATGGAACAGATCTCGGATGAGCACTTTGGGCTAAGACAAGGCGCGCAGATGTCAGTAAACGCGAAACCGTATACAGCTAAGCTGTTTCAAGGGAGACTATTGGATGGTGCCCGATTAGCCAGTGATTTGAGAAGTCCCACTCAGAATATCGTTGGGCATGGATTGGTACTATACCAAAATGAGTTAGGGGGAAGGGTTGCTACAGTACCTTGGNGTGCCAATGCTCCAGTGGAAATGAANATACACAGAGCTACCCAGCTACAGAGGGTCATAGGGTACCTTGGAAATGGCGTATCCCATGGGAATGTCGAGGGTAGTGCCTGGTTAGTACCACAGTTTCTTAAGGATGGGGAACGCTGGCGAGGTGTTATTTGGAACGCTGGAGCCGATACTGTAGCAGGATTCACAGTTAATCTGCCCACAGGGTGGGAGACAATAAGTTCGGCTATTCATGTAAAGGCAGAGGGTGAGCGGAGCTCTGCATTGGTGGAGGGCAATCAGATTGTGCTAGTACAACCAATGCATCAGTGGGAATTCGTAGTGATTTACTAGCGGCGAAGCAGCTTGCAAAGAGATATCAGGCCCCCTGCAAGAAGATTCTTTGCAGGGGATGCCTGGTGAAGTGTCATCAAGCTCTTTCAATCGGTAGATTTGGNGNTCGCGGNATGCTTGCTTCTAGCTAGAATTATGGTAGACTATTGATAGTGAATACTGTGGGGATCAGAAAGGAGTAAGCCATGCGCATTCGCCTGCAATCTAACTCAGTCCAATAGTCTGGTGAGACTGGCAGGTTGCCCGGCTGTTTCCTTTCGCGTGGGTTGGCTCCCCCATGGGACCATCTATGATCATGCATGAATTCAGGCGGTGGCTATGGCCACCATATTGTTTTGCAGAGCTTTTGTTTCTTTGCCCAGGCCAAGGGCGAAGGGCAGCTGTAGTCTCACCCCCATCAAAGAAGGGGGTTTTTTGTATGGTTGAACCGATCCTTCAGATAGATGGTCTCGCTAAATCTTACGGTATTCATCAGATATTCACCGGCGTTAGTTTTATCCTCAAGGCTGGTGAGAAGGTTGCTTTGGTGGGGCCAAACGGTATAGGCAAATCCACGGTACTTAAGATCCTAGCTAATATGGAAGAGCCTGACGAAGGCAGAGTTGTGCGTTCGCAGGAGCCACTTCTTTGCCACTATGTCCCCCAGATGCCGACGTTTCCGGATTCTACGGTGTGGGGTGTTCTGCTTCGAGAAAAGAAGCGGTTGGGGCTCTTGGCCCGGGGTACGCCAGAAGAGGCCATTAAGCGTTTCGGGCTTGGAGGCGCTGAGGCGCATCTTGCATCGGAGCATCTTAGTGGTGGGCAGAAGACCAGGCTGGCCTTGGCTGTTGCTTGGCTATCCCAGCCCGACCTACTTCTCCTGGATGAACCTACCAACCACCTGGATATGGCAGCTTTGGAGTGGTTGGAGGAATATGTGCGAAGTTATCCAGGTAGTGTTCTGGTGGTATCCCACGATCGAGTCTTTCTAGACCGTATAGTATCGCGGGTGCTGGAGCTAGGCAAGGACGGTATTACCGAGTATCTGGGGGACTATACAGAATACCAAAAGTCAAAAATTGAGGCTTTTGCCCAGGCGATGAATCAGTACCAAGCAGAACAGAAGCGCATAAAAAAACTAGAGGCAGCTATAGACCAACAGATGCGGCGTTTTGAACAGAGCCATCGGACTGCCGGCCAACATGATTTCTACCGGAGTAAGGCTAAGAAGATAGCGAAGGCGGCTAAGGCCCACATGACTCGGCTAGAAGCTATGAAGGCATCTAGCAGTGCTAAGCCGCAGATCGAAAAGGGCATAGCTTTAGGTGGGTTCGGTAGCACGGAAAGTGGGAGGCGTCTAGTGATCGCTGAGAACCTGGCCAAATCCTACGGGAAGACCCTTTTCACCCATGGGAATTTCTCTGTACTAAAGGGCGATAAAATCGCATTGGTTGGTTCCAACGGAGCTGGCAAGACCACTATACTAAAAATGGTCCTGGGAAGAGAAGCACCCAGCAACGGCAGCCTATGGGTGTCTCCTAGCGCTTCAGTAGGGTATCTGGATCAAGAGATAGATGAGCTAGGTACCGATAGGACTGTCCTAAATGAAGTCTTACAGGTTCTTCCTCGAAAGACCAGTGATGAGATCACCAGAGCCAGGACCTTATTGGCTCGTTTGCTCTTTGGTGCGGAGGACTTGGAGAAATCCATTGGAGTGCTTAGTGTGGGCGAGAGAAAGCGGGTAGCCTTGGCCAAGTTGCTGCTTTCAAGCTACAACCTACTGCTTTTAGATGAGCCCGCAGACCACCTAGACCTGCCTTCCCGTGAGCAACTAGAGGAAGCTTTGCTTGCATATGATGGCACCTTTGTGCTTGTCTCCCATGATCGATATCTATTGCGCAAAGTATGCAACAAAGTCATAGCCATAGGTGACGGGCGCATACGGACCTATCCCGGCGGTTTTGCAAATTATGAAGCTAGAAAAGCAAGTTGTCGCTTGCCAAAAGAGGGTGCGGCTCAAGAGGATCTCTCCTCGGAGAAGCGCTTGCTCCTAGAGATAAGACTAGCGCAGCTAAGTGCCGATTTGGCGATTGTACCCAAAGAGGACCCACGCTATGAAGAGGCTGAGAAGGAGTTTTTGGCCATAGCCCGAATACTCCGCTCCTAGAAGGTACTAACTGTAGGCTAAATCTAGGTAGCACAAAAAGGCAGGAAACCCTCCGTAGTGGGGTGAATATGCAACATATGAAGCAAGTTTCGTAAATACTAGGAGAGGTGAGGCAATGCTAAAGGTAGGGTTGGTTGGTATCGGCTTTATGGGCCGGGGTCATCTAGACAATTACCTGCGTTTGGAGGAAGAAGGCTTTCCAGTCAAGCTCACAGCTATCTGTGATATCGATCCTGACAAGTTCAAGAATATCTTCGTCAAGGGTAATATTGATGTAGGAACAGGCACTTATGACTTCAGTAAGTACAATCTCTATACCGATTTCGATGAGATGCTGGCCAAGGAAGAACTGGATTATGTAGATATTGCACTGCCAACTTATTTGCATGCAGAGGCCTCTGTAAAGGCACTAGACAAGGGGTTGCACGTCTTGTGTGAGAAGCCTATGGCATTGACCTCCGCCGAGTGCCAGCAGATGATCGATGCTGCCAAGAGAAACGGCAAGAAGCTCATGATTGGCCAATGCCTACGATTTTGGCCAGCCTATGAATATCTTAAGGAGACCGTGGACTCCAACCGCTTTGGCAAGGTTGTGTCTGCATACTTCTTCCGTGGCGGAGCGCCGCCCCGCTGGTCATATCAGAATTGGCTCTTGACTAAGGAGAAGAGTGGCGGTTGCCTACTGGATCAGCATATTCATGATGTAGATACGATCAACTGGCTGTTTGGCAAACCCGAAAAGGTGTCAACCATTGCCCGCAACATCATACCCGGTAGTGGTTATGATGCCGTTTCCACAAATTACCTGTACGAAGACGGTAAGGTCGTTAACGCCCAAGATGACTGGACCTTGGAGGGTGACTTTGGATTTGACATGGTCTTTCGGGTAAACTTTGAGAAAGGCAATCTGGTTTTCGAAAAGGGTGTTCTCACGGAGAATCCCAAAGATGGCAAAGGCTTCACTCCAGAGCTCTCACCGGATATGGGGTACTATCGGGAGATCAAGTACTTTGCTAATGCAATCATCAACGGGACACCTATTACTATAGCTACTCCTGAAAGCACCAGAGAGACCATTAAGATAGCAGAGGCGGAGCTGCAATCAGCGGATAACAAGGGTGCCTTGGTTGCTGTAAAATAGATCTGTGCTGAAGATAAGCAGCGTGCCGGAAGCAGATAGATGGCCGGGTCTAGCAAGCATAATTGCTTACTAGACCCGGCCTTTCTGTTCATCTGCATGGCTCCTAGGCTTGAGCATCCATCGCAGCAGGTACTGGCCAACCTAGCGAGGTATGCAGAGTCGCTGACCGATCTGCAAGGCGTTGGGGTTGACATTAGGGTTGGCCCGCCTGATGGCCTCTACAGTAGTGCCGAAGCGCTGTGCTAGTGCAAAGAAGGTATCCCCTGCTCGTATGGTATATGCGAAGGTATTGGGAGGACACACGCCGGGCGCGGGGCCAGGGGCGGCTCCCGTAGGTATGCAGATGAGCTGCCCAATGGAGAGCCGATTTGGATCCACTGCTGGATTCGCAGCTCTCAGGGCGTCTAAAGACACCCCCTGGGTACGGGCAATAGCGAATAGGGTATCTCCGCTCCGAACTGTGTAAACTCGGCCCGGACATGTAGGTGTGGGAAAAACCGCGCTGGGTACACAAATGATCTGTCCAATCCGCAATGCATTGGGATTTACACCTGGATTAGCTGCCTCTATGGCTGCCGCCGTTGTGTTGAAGCTTCTGGCAATGCTAAAGTAGGTATCTCCTGGGCTGATAAAATATCTTGCTGATCCCGGTGGGCAGGATATGCTCACGGTATCACCTCCTGGATTTGCTACACCAATGCTACACAGTATTCAATTCCTACGATGAATGCCACTTTCTTTGCTTTTCTGGCAGGACTTGCCCATGGCCACCTCGCTTCAGTTTGGCCAAGGCATGTTCTAATCGGCGGATCACCTTAATAATCTGAATTAGCGATCTAGATAGGGAGGAGATCAAGTGGTTTCCGGCAGCGATCGCCTTCATAGGTACGACGATCTAATTAAGCAATACGCCGAAGAGCAGGGACTAGATTGGCAGTTGATCAAAAGGCAGATGTTGGCTGAGTCTGGCGGGGATCCTCACGCTGTATCAGTTAGTGGAGCAAGGGGGCTTATGCAGTTCATGCCAAGAGCATGGAGGGAATGGGGGCAAGGTGATCCCCATGATCCGGAAGCCAGCATCAAAGCCGGTGCCGCATATATGGCTTTCTTAGTAAGCAAATTCGAGGAAATACCAGATCCCAAAGAGCGCACCAAGTTTGCTTTGGCTGCTTATAACGCAGGACGTGCCAATATCAACCGGTGCTTGGAGTACGCTCGGCAGGCCACTGGGGCTGCCGGGAGCTATCAGGATTGGGTGGATGCTGGCAAGCCTGCTGGCTCTTGGCAGAAGTGGCAGATAGCCAGCCTGTTTTTGAGTATGGTGACTGGCAAGTATGCGGATATTACAATTCGCTATGTGCAGCAGATTGTGGGGGAGGAATGAAGGTGAGTATTCCTAAGGCACTTTGGGCGATTGTTTGTCATTTATTTCTTACTGACGCCGGTAGAGCCTTTTTGACCAGCGACTTTATGTCCAATGTATACTTTTTGGCCGTAGTGATATTGCTTGGTGTTGCTTGGCGTCGCTGGGCTTGGCTAAGGCAGTTGACAGATCTGTATCGGGAGCATTATTATTGGATCGAAGAGAATGTCCAGTTACCTGGGAACCTGAAGCTGGGGAGATATATGGAAAAGCTGAATGAGGCTATCGTTGAACTTCGGGGTTCACCTATGACTGACCATGAGATCAAGATGGCGAAGCTCACCGCTGATGGTTTGGCAGCCAAAGATCATATGTCAGGGTTCTACAGATAGTAGATTGCGGGTAATTTCCCACCCACAAGGGGTTGACACACTCTGAGTGATTTGGTATCATAAATGTCGTCGGTGCTGGAAAGCACATGACATCGGGCCCCCATCGTCTAGCGGCCAAGGACACCGCCCTTTCACGGCGAAGGCACCGGTTCAAATCCGGTTGGGGGTACCAATGTGGGGATGTAGCTCAGCTGGGAGAGCGCTTGAATGGCATTCAAGAGGCCAGGGGTTCGATTCCCCTCATCTCCACCACCATTATCGGCGCGGGGTGGAGCAGTCTGGTAGCTCGTCGGGCTCATAACCCGGAGGTTGTCGGTTCGAATCCGGCCCCCGCAACCAATTTTGGCGGCGTAGCTCAGTTGGTCAGAGCGCACGGCTCATACCCGTGTTGTCACTGGTTCAAATCCAGTCGCCGCTACCACGTGCCCCACTAGCTCAGTCGGCTAGAGCACCTGACTCTTAATCAGGG
>JGI24708J26588_10000378_pt1 | contig 36046 bp, 33 predicted proteins | sample BioPla1DNA2_FD_26588 | JGI IMG/M metagenome (IMG submission 26588) | reverse complement strand
TCCTCTGATGGAGTTTCCTCTGATGGAGTTTCCTCTAACTGAGTGTCCTCTGCCGGAATTTCCCCAGTTGGAGTGTCCTCTGCCGGTTTGTTCTCTGCGGAACTGTCACCTTCCAGAGCGTCTTCTGACGGTTTGTCCCCGGCTGGATTTTCCTCTGATGGAATCTCATCTGCTGAAGGATTGTAGCCATTTTTGAAAATGTCTTCGAATTCATCGGCTTCAATACGCTCTTTCTCAAGCAGAGCCCTTGTAACATCCTCAAGCTTGTCTTTATGCTCTGTAAGGATTTCTTTTGCCTTATTGTAACAGCTCTCTATGATTTCCTTAACNTCAGCATCTATCTTAGCCGACACCTCTTCGCTGTAATTGCGTGCATGGGCGTAGCTCTTTCCAANGAATACCTCATCATTTTCATCACCGAATACCAGGTTGGAAAGATTGTCACTCATACCGTATTTGGTAATCATGTTTCTAGCAGTAGTATTAGCCTTTTTCAAGTCTGAAAACGCTCCTGTACTGATTTCACCAAGCATCAGTTCTTCTGCAGCTCTTCCTCCTAAGCTAACCACTATCTGCTCTATTAGCTGGCCTTTGGTTGTGTAGTGTCTGTCTTCATCAGGCTTATATGAAGTGAAGCCCCCTGCTCCTCTTCCTGAAGGAATGATCGTAACACGGTCAACCTTATCGGTGCTTGAGATAACTCTGATTGTAATAGCGTGTCCTGCCTCATGGTAGGCTGTAAGCTTCTTTTCCTTGTCGCTGATAACGCGGCTCTTCTTTTCTGGACCCATTACAACCTTGTAATTTGCTTCCTTTATTTCAGCCATTGTAATTTCCTTGAGATTTCTGCGGGCTGCTAACAACGCCGCTTCATTAAGCAGATTCTCAAGATCGGCTCCGGTAAATCCAGGAGTTGTTTTTGCAACGTCTTTTAAATCTACATCATCGCTTAGAGGCTTATTCTTTGAGTGAACCATCAAAATCTCTTCACGGCCTTTAATATCAGGGTAATTCACTACAATCTGTCTGTCAAAACGTCCAGGACGCATCAATGCCGGGTCAAGAATGTCTGGTCTGTTGGTGGCGGCTAAAATGATAACGCCTTCATTAACTCCAAAGCCATCCATCTCGACTAAGAGCTGGTTCAGAGTCTGCTCTCTCTCGTCATGGCCTCCACCTAAGCCCGCTCCTCTATGACGGCCTACGGCGTCAATCTCATCTATAAAAACAATTGATGGTGCATTCTTCTTTGCCTGCTCAAAAAGGTCACGTACTCTGGATGCACCTACACCGACAAACATCTCCACAAAGTCGGATCCACTTATTGAGAAAAATGGTGTCCCCGCTTCTCCTGCCACTGCTTTAGCAAGCAAGGTCTTTCCTGTACCGGGTGGTCCAACTAACAACACACCCTTGGGAATACGTGCTCCCAGTTCAACATACTTTTTTGGTTCCTTTAAGAACTCAACAATTTCTTCAAGTTCTTCCTTCTCTTCATCTGCACCCGCCACATCACTGAATCGTTTCTTCATCTTATCCTCGTTGGCCATACGAGCCCGGCTTTTACCAAAGGACATGACACGGTTTCCGCTTCCTCCCTGGGATTGCTGGATGAAAAACACCCAGAAGAAGACAAAGAGAATTACCATGGCGAATACTGGGAACAATTCCAGCCACCACGGTGGAGTAGACTTTTTCTCTATGGTATAGTCTGATATTTTCCCCTCGTCAAAGGCCTTATCTAATAAATTAATAAAAGACTCCTGAGAAAGAAAACTGATGTTATATCGATAATCTGCTAAAAATTTACCCGATGCTTTTTCTAAAATAACATCTGCATCGAGTGTCTTAACAATTATATTCTTAACATTACCTTCATCCAATTCTTTTCTAAAATCTGAATATTTCATTACAGTAGGACTGTTTAAATTTCCATACACCATAATAACAAGGGCAATAATCACGAATATAATGATAGGAAAGCTAGCGCCCCTAAATCTTTTCAAGTTATAATCAACCTCCTGTATATCCCCAAAGGGTATATATACTTACACTTACATCTATTTTAGACTTATATAATGTTACCATACCAACTATTAAAATACAATAAAAATAACGGTCATAATTCTTCCATTACACATACATCGGGCAAGTTTCTGTAACGCTCGGCATAATCGAGGCCGTAGCCAATAACAAACTTGTCCGGAATAATTATTCCCTGATAATCCACATCAAGGGGAACCTTTCTCCTTGATGGCTTATCCAAAATTGTACATATCTTAACGCTGGCACAATGCTTAGCAGTGAATAAATCCTTAAGATATGTAAGGGTCAGCCCTGTGTCTATTAAATCCTCAACAATCAGCACATGCTTCCCTGTAATATCGTAATCAATGTCCTTAAGAATCCTAACAACCCCTGATGATACTGTTTGATTCCCATAGCTGCTTACTGAAATAAAATCTACGCTTACATCTATGGTCAATGCTCTGCAAAGATCGGACAAAAACATAAATCCACCCTTCAGAACACCCACCAACAATAAATCCTTACCCTCATAATCCTTAGAAATCCTTTTAGCAAGTTCCTCTGTTTTGGCTTGAAGCTCTTCTCTTGATACTAATACACTCATTTTAGGCATCTTCTTCTCCTCCGTTGTCTGAAAAACTCCACGAGAGCATCCAAATCCTTTTACTATCCTCCCGCGCTCGAAAGTCCTCTGATGTTCTCATTCCAATGATCCAGGCGATTCTCTGGCCCTGGGCAATCAAGGGAATTACAGTTCTTTGATCCCTCGGCACCTTCTGATCAATAAAGAAATCCTTTAGTTTTTTCTCTCCCGCTGAATTGTAAGGCCTTATTCTGTCTCCATCCAACCGGGATCTGATCAGGATTTCTCCATTAATAAGGTCGAGGTCGAAAAACTGAGTTAAATCCCTTTCGCTATTTTTTTTATCGGCACAAAGCTTCCTGTACTCTTTCTGGTCTATTACTCTGCTTTTTAAGGCTCCACCTATTTCTATAACCTCGGTAATACCCTCTTTGTCGATGGAATAGGAAAAAGACTTTACCTTCTTTTTAACTCTCCTAGAAAAAATTAATCTCTCATAAGAGATTATTGCATCTATCCCATTTGGTAAGGAAACATTTTTCCCTGTACGACTATTTAAGCATAAGCTTAAAATTTGGTCAACATGTACGGCTTCAAGGTTCTTACGGTCACCGTTTATTCTTTCCCAAGCAAGCCTTATTATCCTTTTACTGATAGCAATCGATAAAGAAGCCAAACTTTGTGCAGAGAAAATTATCTCATCATTATCCGAGCCCGATAAAGCCTCTTTAATTAATGCAATATTATAATACTTTTTTGTTTCTTTATCCAGATAATTTCTTTCAGGAATGACCAGTTCTGACAATCTAATGAGCTGATTTGCAGGATCTGCATCAAACCATTCTTTTATTTTGGGAAAGAGCATATTTCTTATGCGGTTTCTGGTATATTCATTTTCATTATTTGTACTGTCAATACAATAAGGGATATTATTAAGTTTTAAATATTCCTCAATTTCACTTCGGGAAACATTAAAAAGAGGCCTTATTATCCTTCCTTGCTTAATAGGCATACCACAAAGCCCATCAAGACCAGCACCCCTTATAATATTTAACATGACTGTCTCTGCTCTGTCATCACGATTGTGAGCAACAGCAATGTAATCATAGGATAAATTATCTAATACCTTGCTGAAAACCCTGTATCTGGCTTCCCGCCCTGCTTCCTCCTCAGAAACTCCAAGCTTCTTACTTAAGTTTTTAATATTAACAAAGCAGGCTTTGGCATTTATTCCCCAATCCCTGCAAATCTCCATTACATAAGCTTGATCCTTATCTGCTTCAATTCCTCTAAGACCATGGTTTACATGAACCACAAAGAGTTTAAGATCATATTCTTGCCTAAGCTCAATCAGCACCTTTAGAAGGCATACCGAATCGGCTCCTCCAGATACCCCTATTACTACCTTAGAACCTGGATTCAGCAAATTATTGTCTTCGATATCCTTTCTCACCTTATTAAGCAAACTGTTTTCCATCTACATTATCCTGGTGGCGTATTGTTTGTTCTATCATCGTACATCCGGTTCCCGAATTTTGTGAATTCCGGGAGCCAAGCCAATTCAACCGTTCCGGTTGAACCATTTCTATGCTTTGCAATTATTACCTCAACCACATTTTTCTTGTCTGTTTCTTCGTTATAGTAGTCATCTCTGTATAAAAAGATTACCATGTCGGCATCCTGCTCAATGGCTCCCGACTCTCTCATGTCACTAAGGATAGGCCGATGATCTGCCCTCTGCTCTGGCGCACGGCTAAGCTGTGACAGAGCTATAACAGGAACATTCAGTTCCTTTGCCATTATTTTTAGTGAACGGGATATTTCAGAAATCTCCTGTTGTCTGTTATCGGATTTCCGCCTTCCCTCCATAAGCTGCAAATAGTCGATAATTACAAGGTCTAAGCGCCTTTCAAGCTTTAGCTTACGGAGCTTTGACAACATTTCTACAGTATTGGCACTGGCATTATCATCTATGTAAATCGGGGATTTCGATAAGGGACCTAGGGAGTATCCGATTTTTTCCCAATCTTCTGCCTCGAGGCGGCCTGTTCTCATTTTTTCTAGCTCAACCATGGATTCTAATGCCAGAATTCTGTTAGCCAGCTGAATTTTAGACATCTCCAGACTGAAAATTGCCACAGAAAAGCCCCGCAATGCTGCATTGACAGCTGTATTCAGAACAAATGAGGTCTTACCCATTGCCGGTCGGGCAGCCACTAAAATCAGGTCTGATTTCTGGAAGCCTGCGGTTTTTCTGTCCAAATCTATAAAACCGCTGGGCACTCCTGTCAAATCGCCCGTTTTGGTACATAGTTCTTCTAATTGGGAGAATGTGCTTTCTAACAGTGTATTAATATGCTCTAGTCCAGTGCGGTTTAAACCCTGGGAAATATTAAAAATGCTTTTCTCCGCTTCACTAAGTACCTCTGTCCCCTCCATGGAACCTTTGTATCCGAGATCAACAATTTTCCCAGAAGCACTGATAAGCCGCCTTAACAGGGATTTGTCCTGCACAATAGAGACATAGTGAGTTACATTGGCAGTAGTAACTACACTTGAAGCCAGTTGAGCAATATATTCCATATCCCCGACCTTTTCAAGGGTGCCCCTTTTTGAAAGCATGTCAGAAACCGTAACAATATCAACAGGTTCACTATCTAAATAGAGAGATGATATGGCCTCATATATTTCCTTATGCTTTTCTAAATAAAAATCATCTGACTTTAGCCTTCCACAGACTTCGGAAAGGGCTTCCTTGTCAATAAGAAGAGCCCCGAGAATTGATTGCTCCGCCTCAATATTATGGGGCGGAATTCTTGTTAATTGTTCCTCCACCTTGTTCCCCCCAGATAATTAGCCTTCCTGCTCTCCTACCACTTGAACCTTTATCCTGGTTGTTACTCCGGCATAAAGCTTAATTTCTACTTCTGTCTCACCTAGGGTTTTAATTGCCTCGGGGAGATTTAACATCTTTTTATCTATTGAATACTTATGCTGTTTTTTAAGCTGATCTACAATATCTTTACTTGTAATAGAACCAAAAAGCTTTCCGTTAGCTCCTGCCTTTGAATTAACAACAACAGTCAAGCCAGACATCTTTTTAGCCAGGTTTTTTGCATCAGACAACTCATTTTCCTTGCGGTGTTGTTTAGCCGCATTCTTTGCATTTGCCTCATTTAGAGCTGCAGAGGTTGCTTCTACAGCCAAACCTCGTGGAATGAGATAATTCCTGGCATAGCCATCACTAACCTCAACCACTTGATCCTTCTTTCCTAATGATTTAACATCCTGCGTTAAAATTACCTTCATGGGCAACATCCCCCTTATATAGATATTAGAAGTGGGATAAAAAATCCTACTTCCTACAAATAAAATCAAATAATTATAGTCTTATCTAGTTCTTCATGTCACTTGTACAAGGATTGTTTCTGGTACGGTATAAGGCCGATAAATCCCCAAAATATTTCTCCGCATCATGCTCCTGTAAAAGTCCAAGTCTTATCTTGGTTGAAATCTGCCGGTCAATAAGTGAATAATCAATCCCCATCCTTCTGGCAAGAAGATAACATATTATTATGGAATCAGACAATGTATCGAGAGTAACTCCGCGCAAGTCATCACACTTTTCATCGCTCATCTCGCTGTAAAGCTGTGATATCGCCAGAAGCAAATCTGCCTTAAGGCTTTCAATCAGCCTTAAGTTTTTAGTAATATCCATTCCTTTAATATTCATTCTATCACTTCCACCCCTGTTTGTCAGAATAATTATAGCATCGCTCGGGGTGTAAGTTCCAATTTCCCAGAAATACAGGCTAAACACATGATAGCTGCATCTAATCTCTAATTATACACAGCCTAGTTTCCAATGAAACATTAGAAGAGCTTGGTCTCGCTGCAACTAACCATTAGTTTAATACAGCCTATAGATAAAATCTATAGGCTGTTAATTTTACTTAGTCTGTTGTATAAGGCAGTAACGCAATATGTCTGGCTCTCTTGATTGCCACTGTCAGCTGACGCTGATGCTTTGCGCAACATCCGGAAATTCTTCTTGGAAGAATTTTCCCTTTCTCTGATAAATATTTTCTAATTTTCATTAGATCCTTATAGTCAATTGAATCAACCTTATCTACACAAAACTGGCATATTTTACGCCTTGCTCTTCTCATCCCGCGTCTGCCATCGCGTCCGCCGGATCTGGGAGCTCTATCTCTTTTTGCTTCGGCCATTTCGAAAAATGCCTCCTTCCAAGATACAATATCATTTTTTCTTTACACTACACGCATTTTTTCTATCTATATATCCGTTTTGCTAATTAATAGTGCAATAACTATATCATAATTTGAATAAGACTGTCAAATAAGATTTCTCGGTTAAGAATTCTTCAAGACGCCTATTATTTATGTAATTTACTTGTCTGCTCCTCTAACATATCAATTATCTGCTCCTCGGGAACTGGCCTGCTGAAATAGTATCCCTGAACCCTTTCGCAATCCATTTTTTCTAGGTACATGTACTGATTCCCTGTCTCAACTCCCTCAGCCACAATGCTGAGGCCGAGGCCATGACCAATATCTATAATATTATCCAGAAGTATATCCTTTTCTGTGTCACTACCAATTGTATCTATAAAGCTCTTGTCAATTTTTAAGGTCTTGATGGGCAGTTTTGTCAGGTAGTTCAACGATGAGTATCCTGTTCCGAAGTCATCCAAGGCTAGGGANATTCCAGCCTCCTCTACTGTTGCCAGGTTGTTCATTACAGTTTCAACATTATCCATCATAATTGATTCCGTAATTTCCAGCTCAAGCATTTCAGGGGATAGATCATATTTATCCAGCAACTGCATTACCTCCTGTGCGAATTTCTCCTGAGTAAACTGAATTACAGAGGTATTAACAGATATGATTAAATCGTCATGTCCAAGCTCATGTATTCTTTTAATGAATTTAATGGATTCCTCCAATATCCAAGATCCAAGAGGAATAATGGCACCCGATTCCTCTGCTATAGGTATAAATCTCCCCGGGGATACCATTCCAAGCACGGGACTATTCCATCTTATCAAGGCCTCGAAACCCATAATTCTTCTGTCAGGCAAGCTATATTGAGGCTGATAGTAGATGATAAATTCATCGTTATCCAATGCCACCTTAAGGCTGTTCATGAGGCTTAGCTTTTCAACAAGAACGTCATTCATCTTTGCATCAAAATATACATATTTTGATCTTTGCTCATAGGCTCTGTACTTAGCGGTATCGGCATTTTTCAATAAATCCTCGAAGTTCTTTCCATCCTTGGGATACATAGCTATACCCGCATTAACAGATAAATTGACTTCGTAAATATCAATTTTTATAGTGACATCCAAATAGTCTATAATTTCTTCTACTATATTCCCAAGCTCTTCTACATCGGAATAATCATATAGCATTATTGCATAATCGTCACCGCCGATTCTGCACAGATGCATTCTGTCGGTCTGCTTGTTCTGCAAGCGTTTAGCCACCTCTATTAAAAGCAGATCCCCCACATCATGGCCATAGGAATCATTTATTAACTTAAAATTATAGATGTCAATAATAGCAATAGCGATATTCCGGGTGTCTTGTGCAACAAGCTCATCAAAGCATACATTGAAACTGCTTCTGTTTGCAAGGCCAGTGAGGCTGTCATAGTACGCGAGCTTATGTATTTTTTTCTCTGACTCTTTCTTAGAAGTGATGTCTGTATTTGACCCTGCCATTATTAATGGATTGCCATTATCATCAAACAAAGCCTTACCAACAGTATGAATCCACTTAACATTGCCCTTGGGGGTTTTGATTCTGTACTCACATTCATAGAAATCAGTCTTGTTCTTTAAGTGATTGAGGTATGCTTCAACGAAATTATCCAGATCCTCTTCAAAAATGATTTCTTCCTGAAAACCTCTTTTTTTATGTATGCTGCCCTCTATTTCAGACTCATCTATTTCAAAAATCTCATACCACTTATCTGAGTAGAAATATGTATCGCTTTCCACATCCCACTCCCAAATACCAATATTTGATGCCTCAACAACAAGATTATATCTTTGATCCTTTTCGAGAAGCTTTTGCNTTTGTTCAATGAGCTCATCAAGCTGATTTTTTAATTCCTGTTCCGAGNCTGCCAGCTGTTCATAAACAGCCGATAGTTCTTCATGCTTTTCAATCAGTTGAATTTCATAATTAACTCTATCTGTAATACCAAATCCAATCAACTCAAAAACCGGGGTAGCCGATTGTCTGTTCAACAGATTCAAATTATAGAGCAAATGCTCTGTTTCGCCTGTGCTACATGAAAGACTGATTTCAGAGTTTTCAATTTCTACATTCTCATTCTTTAAGCATTCATCCATGATTTTTCTTAGCTTATCTTGTTCATAGAAATTAAGAAAATCAAATATTCGGAAGACTTTAACTACATCCTCTTGTAAATATCCGAGGGATTCCTCGGCATTTGTGTTGAATTCTATAATTGTTCCGTCACTAAGGAAGGAAATGACTATCAGCTTACCTGTTTCAACAGCTGTTTTAAGGGATCTCTCCTCCTTTTGGATTTTTTGATTAAGAGATGTAAAATAATAATTTACTCGTATATATGCTACGAGAAACAGACCCATAATAACTGATACAAGTGCAAGCATAGGAGTTATATCGTTAAAAGAATCGTTAGCCGGTGATATAGCAAGAAATGACCATTTAGTATCGTTTATGGGGCTAAAGCCCATAATTTTACGGTTCCCATTAATAATAAATTTTCCAGCACCTATTTCCCCTCGTATCATCCTTTGCCCNAGATCCGAGAGCTCATCCAATTCAGGATTATTAATTGTCTCCAGAAGCCAATCCTTCTTTTCTTTTACTATACTTCTATCCGGATGAGCTATAATAAGGCCTGAATAATCAACGAGACACCCGATGCCTTCATCTCCGAAGGCTGTATCTTCAACCAATTGGCAAAACTGTTCCGCCGAATACACTATACAAACGACGCCAATGATACTTGTACCATCAAAGTCATATACAGGCACAGAAAATGCAATAGCGGGATAATCACCAAACTGTTTAACTTCAACAGTTTCCATGGTTTTTTCTCCAGCCATTGCACGTGAAAAGAAATATTCATTTTTTACATTATAGGAATCTCCATAGGCTATATGAAATTGTCCGGAAGTATCTATAAACCCAAAATCATATGTATCGTCCCATTCATCAATATCTTTTAATAACAGGAGTTTATCATCAATATCAGTAGATCCTCTCATGGTTTTTAGGCGTGAAATANCCTCCAACTTGTCAAATGACCAGGCAATTTTGTTCTCGACTGTTTTAGCACCCTGTTTTGATATTTCCACTAATGACTCTTCTGTCATCCTGTTTAAATAGTTGTTTGTGAAAATAATGACAATTGTGCTTGCTAAAACTATCAACACTATGGCTATTATATACCTTCCCGGGCGATTAATCTCCCNCCCAAACAGCCGCATGAAAGTCCCCCTATTAAGATATAAATCGAAATCACTCGTATATTTATACCCAACAGGAGGACTTTAAAACAAAATCTTTTACAAAATATGCTATGATTATTGATTTTTTATAATATTACTTTATTTTTGGGGTTTATCTTCCTTTTTATCATCCGGCTTTTCCATTGCTTCTATATTTGCCTTCTCAGACTTTTCGCTTGTCTTTTCACCGGAAGGTATTTCGGAAGATTTGTCTGAAAATTTGTCGCTTACCTTGTCCTCTACTAGCTGTTCCTTTGTTTTTTTCGAAAAGAACTTTGTGCCGGCCCGATGCTTTTCGGCTGCAACAGCTTGCACCCCTTTGTTTTTCTTCCTTCTCTTAATAGATTTAAAAATACGAAGTATGACAACAATTATTATTATCCAGATAAGAAGCCCAATCCATGCACCGGCTAACCATACTATAAAGTCTTCGCAACCTATTTTGAAGTTCTCCAGGGCTTCGTTGAATGATCTTGACACTCTTTCACCCAATGTTTCAGGTGTCGGCTTGGTTTCGGTTCTGTCAGTTACCTCCTGAATATATACTGTTATTCTGCTAAAGGCCACCAGACGATCATAATTTCTTATAGTATTCTCCAGGCTTTCAATCTCATAGCGAACTTGTGAAATACGGCTTTCTAAGGTAATAACATCATCAAGATTTACTGATTTAGCCAAGATATCCAGAAGTGTTTCCTCCTGAATCTTTAAAGCCTTGATTCTTGCCTCTGTATCATAATATGTGTCGGTGATATCTGTTCCCTTTGAGTCAGATTCTAATACAGTTCCGATATTCCCCATGCTCTTCAGGGCCTGTTCATACCTTTCTGCAGGAACACGAATAATATATGTAGCCCTTCTTCTGTTGGTAGAGTATTGACTCTTTCCTACTACATTTCTGACCTCTGCAAAACCCCCAAAATCATTTATCAGCTGATCCATTGCTGCAATTGAGTCATCAAAATACGTTGTTTCTAAGGATACTTCCCCATCCATAATGANTTTTCGCTGGCTCATTACATCTTTCGCGCCCGCGCCAACCTGACTGCCCGAATCACNATAGCCTCCTTCCCCCAGACCTGATCCGGGATCTTGAGCTTCTGGCGGCGAATCCCAGCTTTGCTCCTTCGGACTATAATCGTAATTTGGAGCAGCGGCCCCAGTATTTGCATTTTGATCATGCGAAGAACTACATGCTGTAGCTAAAAAAGAGAGAATCAGTAATAAGGATGTGACTAAGGCTAGTTTCTTAAAAGAGCTCTGTTTTTTTAATCTGCTCATAATCATTTACTTATACCTCACTTTTATATCTTTTACTTATTTGACTGTCTTAGATGAAGAATGGTTCATTTTTTAATTTTTATCCCCTCTATAGAAAATACTACCACTATTGATAAAAAGCGAAGCATGTAGATATAGGTTGTTGGATATAAAGATGCCAAACCGTGTGTTGCAGTAGGATGGAGACTAGAAACATACACAAAAAAGGACTTCAAGAAATCTTGAAGTCCTTGGCGCGCCCAGCAGAGATCGAATCCACAACCTTCTGGTCCGTAGCCAGACGCTCTATCCAGTTGAGCTATGGGCGCATATTTGAGCACTTTTAAGGTGCATGTTATATAATAATACAAACATCGGGAAAAATCAATAGTTCCTTTATGGATAANTAAAACCCCTGATTTTCTCCTCTTAGCCTAAAACATATCACGTTTCCACAGAATAAAGCTCATTATTAAGCATATTACTACAGAGCCTGCAAGCACATAAAGCCACATGAGCGGATTCTCCCCCAATGGCAATGGAAAGTTCTGACCAAAGAAGCTATAAACCATATTGGGGATGGACAAAACAATGGTCATTGCCGCTAAGAACTTCATTACTTCATTCTGATTGTTAGATATTATCGAGGCAAAGGCATCCATTGTCCCACTTAAGATTGAGCTGTATATAGTCGCCATTTCAATGGCCTGCTTGTTCTCAATNATTGTATCCTCCAAAAGGTCAGCATCTTCTTCATACAGCTTAATAAACTTCCCGGTTAATAGCCTCTCTAAAACTGTTTCATTCGATTTTAAAGAAGTATTGAAATAAACTAAGCTCTTACTCAAATCCAACAGCTTATAAAGCTCCTTGTTACGCATAGACTTATGCAGTNACTTTTCAATAAACTCACTCTTCTTATCAATATGCTTCAGATATTTCAAGTACTCAGTTGACACATGATACAAAATCTGCAGAATAAATCTAGTCTTCTTATAGGTATAGAAATCCTTTATCTGTGCATTTCTGAACCTTTCCAGAACCGTAGTCTGTCTGCTGCTGATGGTAATAATATAGTCGTCCCTTACAGTAAGGAAGCCCATAGGTAATGTCTCAAACTTAATTGTTTTGTTATCCTCATAGACATACGGAATATCAATAATTATAAGNGTCTGGCCATCTTCTACATCAATACGGGGCTTCTCTTCATCATCAAGTGCATCCCTTATAAAATCCTGATTAACATCAATACTATTAACCACTAACTCAATTTCCTCTTCAGTAGGGCTCACAANATTAATCCAGCAACCCTTTTCCATGGAATCCAGTTTTAACAATTCATGACGATGTAATAACTCCGTCCCCGCTTGTGTCTTGTAAATCTCAATCATGTAACTCACCAGCTTTCTATGTAAAGTTCTTGAAATGGTCTAAAAAATACGCAGATCAGCAGTTGGGAAACCGCGCGANATGCTATCCTCTATTGAGCTTCTATAGTCTTTGAAGTGTGGCTGATTAAGCTCCGGCAGCTTAACAATAAAAGGACCTTATTATTTCGTAATAAAAAAGTCCGCCGGAGCGAACTACATCATCATTATTAATTAAATAATGATAAACACTCCCNTCATTGAGTTTTGGCACTATGCGGCTTAGGTCTTCACCAGCTACATTAAACAAAACCTTAATTCGGCAATGTCTGTTCACCCATTGGCGTCTCTCGACGTTTCCGGGCAGCAGCGTTTTTCCGCATAGGAGCCTCACCTAATAGAGAATATTCATTTCTTAAACTACTTCTTAATTATAGACATAATTAATGATATCGTCAACACTAACAGAAAACTCTAGGGTTTCCAGAAATAATGCTATCCTGCTTTCCCTGATAACAATCACTTGGTGATCCCTCAAACTAGTACTTAAATCAAATAACCGCCGAAAGATAGCAGGGTTGCCGATAATCCCTCAAACGAGTACCTTGATGCGAAGCTCCTTACTACCTTTCACGACAACAATCTTTTATCTAATGGTGCAACTGTCTCTTGCACCTCAATGCCCAAGCTCCTTACTACCTTCCATGACAACAATCCCCTGGTGCTAATCCTGTCTTAATGCGGCCATAACGTTAAGCTTCATTGCTCTTCTTGAGGGGAATATCCCTGCCAACAGGCTTGCAACCGGCGCAAAGGCCAGGGCCACTGCTGACAGCCAAATAGGTATATATGAGGAGTCCAATGTCATTTCTCCCTCAGGAGTCCAAATTGTTGAAGATCCAAGGTTTACATTAAACTTGTTCAGCAGGAAGGAAAGAAGATAACTGAGCCCTATCCCCAATAATCCACCGAACAAGCCAATCCACCAGGCTTCCATCAGGAAAATACGTTTTATATCCTTTAACTTCGCACCTATAACCTTTATGATCCCAATCTCACGGGTGCGTTCATATATTGACATAAACATAGTATTGGCTATACCAATTGCCGCAATAATAAAGGACATGATCCCTATGCCTAAAAGAATCTGGCGAAGTCCTGCAGATTGCTGCTGCATATCCTCAAGAATTTGTATGGGGCTGTAGCATCCATAACCCAGCTCGCTTATCTGGTCCATTATGTTGACTACTTCATTTATATCGTCTGCTTTAACTATAACCTGCTGATAGCCTTGATCGGTACTGCCACTTGAGACCGGATACATTCCTCCACCGGAACCGCTGTTTTGCCTGTTCCACTTGTCTATTTCCTTCTGATATTTTTTTACCGTATCAAAGGGCATTATTATAGACCAATCATATTCGGAACCGCTTTGCCCAACTTTNCCAACCACCTGCACCTTAACAGGCTTTGCCTTTACCTTAGGTTGAGTCATTCCCGGATATGATTCTCCATAATTCATATCCCAGCTGATGGTGAGCTTTTCATCCATGAAATTAAAATCCTCCGGCATGGGCTCCCAGCTATACCTTGATNCTTTTGGGTTGTAAAAATTCTGTGGAACATATTGCCCGATCACCATATGATTTGTATCACCATCCTCTAAAGGACGTCCCTCTTCTAGGGGGATGTCAAGGAGGCTGAACATATCGGCTCTGATGCCCAAAATACTAACATAGCCCACATACTTACCGGCCATCATTTTTACATATATATNCATCACAGGAGTTGCACCCTGGACGCCCTTCATCTTTTCAAATCTGGCTATCATATTATCGTCCAGAGGCGGAATTTCTTTGCCATCAGGGGTAACACCACCTTGATTATAGTTGTATACCTGTATCTGCATGATGTTACCCATCTGGCTTACTTGTGCCATGAAATTACGCTCCATGGCTATTCCCAAGGAAAGCATGATTACTATGGCACAACATCCAATAGCTACTCCCAAAACGGTCAGAATAGTACGGAGCTTGCGGCGCCACAGATTCTTAATACTTAAAGAAAGTGAATCTACTAGCCTCATTAAAATTCAAACTCCTCTTTTTTCTTCTTCTTACGCTTAATAAGTATTATTGCAGTTACTACTCCTGCAACAACCACTACACCAATGATAATGTAAAACCATACACTGCTGAAAAAACTCTGGTTGGGTTCTTCCAAGCCGGGATCCATGGGAAATCCATCCACAGGGAATTCCCCTTCAGGCGGGTAGTACTCTTCGATAACATTCATGGAAATGTCCTTCACTGTCTCCTGGACCTCCCCACTGGCATTCTCGTATTGGAAAACAATCCTACCCTTTGCTTCACCAGGCATGGTTGGAACTATATTAAGCTCAAAGTATTCAACCCTTCCTGATTCGAAATTGCCAAAATAGTTGCTGCTGGGTTGTGCCTCAAAATCTCCCTCAACATTGAGCTTTACATTGTATATATCCGTTTTCCCTAAGTTATACATTTCAAAGAAGAGATAAATTGGAACACCTAAACTAGCCTCGCTAGGCACAATAAAATCCGAAACCTCGAACCTTGATGGCTGATACACAGGTATCCCAATAATCTCAGTTGCAGAATGCTGTGTTCCCAGATCATCCTCATATTCAAAGGATATACTCATGGTATAGGTCTTGGATTTTGCGTCAGGTATGGTATACAAGGTCACATCCCAGTCAGCAGTGCTCTGGGGATTTATTTTATCGATGTAGAAGGTGTTACTGCTTCCAACCGGAGTAAAAACATTTCCGGTCTCACTGGAGCTATCGCTCACCGAAAAACTTCCTTTTATATTCCTTACTTCCCTAGAGGAATGGGTGTTCAAAAATTGCATCGTCAGATTAAAAGTCTCGCCTGCATTTACAAGGGTAGGCTCTGAAGAATAGCTCTTTATAATTATTTTAGGAATATTCTTGCCAGGCTCGGGAGTNCCGGAAGAATCAGAGTCTATGAACACTGATATTGCCTGGGAAATAGAAACACCATCCTGGTCATTAACAGGCTCTACCTTAATCGTAATGGGCACACTACCCCTTTCGGCCTGAGGTTGGGGTTGGAAACTAAAGGTGATGCTCTTACTCTCACCCTTCTTAANGCCTTGGATAATTTGCATATTTTGTGTTACAGGCAAAAGGGCTTCTGTTACATTCGCAAAAATCTTTATCTGACCTGTATCAAACTCTCCGCTATTCTTAATATTCATAACCACATCAAAGGTCTCCCCGGGTTTTACTGTGGCTTTCCCGGCTTTTAAGTCTGTAACCTCTATGATAGATCCTACGCTGCCACTACCGGCTACGGGAATCCAAACCTCAATCTCCTGGGGACTTGATTCTGCAGGCCTTCCCTTTTCATCCTTATATTCCAGAGTAAAATTAACAGGGTAGCTTCCACTTTTTAAGGAGGATGAAGCCCTTAGAGAATATGTAAGAGTTTGAGACCTACCTCCAGCAATTTGGCCAAGATCATTTCCTCCTGTTCCGGAAATCAGGGTAAAACCATCCTGAGCTAAGCCTGATATGTTAATCTTTACGTCCTTTGCCGCAAAATCTCCTATATTTTTAACTGTTAGAGGAAGATCAAAGGCACTACCTGCAGTTGCACTGATTCCCTCAGGTGTTTCAATAGTCAGCCTACCGTTGTTCTTTAAATTAATTACTTTAACATAAACCGTATGGGTTGTTGTTTCCTTTGTTTCAATAATATTTATCCCATATGAAGGGTTATACTCAACAGTTGTATCAGTGTGCAGCAGTTTAAATGTCAGAGCTTGAGTGCCGCTCTCTGCAAATCTGTCAACCTCCACCTCCAACTCCATCTCCACCGAGGAATTAGAGCTCCCGCCCGAATTTAGGCTTTTTATGGGCATTTCAGTAATAGGCTTAATTGATACAAAAGCAGAGTTCTCCAAATATTGAGACGGAAATACTATATTTCTCACAGTAGTTGAATTTGTAANATTTTTTAGAGTCAGCTTGATAGTATTTGTACTCCCGGCAAATAATTCAATATTCTCATCAGCAGTAACAAGCAGGCTGGAATCCTGCTGACCGCTTAATAATACTGAAATCATTTGCCAAAACTTTGAGGGCACCCGAACTCAATAATGATACAAATATAAAAACAATAACCATACACCAAACACTGATTTTAGCGGGCATTAATCTTTTCATGATGCATTTTCCTTCCATTCTGAATTTTTTCAATTTTACCATCTCGGATATTTATAATTCGTGATGCATAGCCTGAAATTTCATTGTCATGGGTTACTATAACCAAGGTCTGATTGGATTCTTTGGCCAAATTAGTCATCAAATCCATCATTTCATATGTAGTGGCAGTATCTAAGTTTCCTGTGGGCTCGTCGGCAAACACGACCTTAGGGCTATTAACAAAGGACCTCGCAATACTGACACGCTGCTGCTGNCCACCACTCATTTGAGAAGGTTTGTGCCCCATTCTGTCCTTTAGTCCTACACTTTCCAATAATTCTTTGGCTTTCATTATTCTCTTGTTTTTTGAAATGCCACAAAAGGTAAGAGGTAACGCCACATTTTCAAGAGCTGTCAAAGTGGGTATCAGATAATAGCTCTGAAAAATGAAGCCTACATATCGTTGCCTGAAAACGGCCAGTTGATTTTCGCTTAATTTATCAATCCTTGTCTTGCCAATATAGATGGATCCTTTAGATGGTCTATCNAGGCCAGCCATGAGATGAAGCAGCGTAGATTTCCCTGAGCCGGAAGGCCCCTTCAGACAACAAATCTCGCCCTCTTCTATTTCTAAGCTGACACCGTCAACAGCCATTATTCTTTCAGGTCCCATCCTATAGGCCCTATAGACATCATTTAGAGTAATAATTGCAGACATATGTATCCCCCTGCCTAATCTCTATAAGATATGCGCTAAACTATTACACTATTATACTTCTTTGTCCAGCCACTCTGCTATATCCTTCATAACTATCTCTATCTTGTCTTCATCCTTAGCCAGGTCAAAAATTGCTTTAACACCATTTCTGATTTTCCCGGATAACTCGCTTCCTATAAGCCTTGTGCCAATAAAGATCTTGGGAAGCTGACTTATTATTTCCTCGTACAGAGAGTCTGAGAAGACCTCAGCACTTGTTATGATTCCTTCATCTAGCTTAAAGTATAGCTCAATTCCACCCCATGAAAATCTGTTCTTTAAGCAAATATCAAAATCCGGGGATTCGCCGTAGCACCAGGCCCATGAGCTGTTTCGAGCCACATTGCTTCGGAACTTTTCGTCCTCAGGCCAATTATGCCCGGTTTTGACTTCAATGCGAGGGACTTGTGAATCTATGCTATATTCTTTAATAAATGCCTCTATAATAGCTTCTTTAACATCTTCAACCGTTAAATCGGGAATTATATCAGCTAAATTCGTTACTCTGCTTTTTACAGAGGTAATGCCCTTAGATTTTATTTTGTCCTGTGATACATTAAGGTAATGGGACATCTTCTCTTTATCCGCACCTATAAGAATTGTGCCGTGATGAAGAGCATTATTTTCTCTAAAACAAAAAGCATTCCCCGAAAACTTTTTGCCTTCAACTGTAATATCGTTCCGTCCGCTTTTTTCAGCCTTTATCCCCAGGCTTTCAAGGGCTTTAATAATAACATCACACTGTCTATCAACATTGTATATGCTCCTGCTCATGATAAAGGAAAAATTAAGATTCCCCATGTCATGAAAAACGGCCCCACCTCCTGTTATCCTTCGCGCAAGACGTATATCATCTTCAGCCATAAGGGTAAGATTGCATTCTGTCCAGGGGTTCTGATTTCTTCCAATAACTACGGTTTCTTTATTCTGCCAAAGAAATAGTGTCGCTCCGNCTTTAGATTGATNAACCAGATAGTGCTCCTCAAGTGCTAAATTTATCCAAGGATTGTTAATGTCAGTAGTAATTATTTGAACTTTTTTAGTCATTTGTTGCTCCTGCTTGTCATTAGTAGTAGTTGTTGTTGAAAACTCAAGAGAAGGACTGCCTCCTCTCTCGTTATAACATAAATTACCATCATTATTCAATTACAAAACCGTCACAATAAGTCCCTACACCCTATAGACGAGGTTGCCAGACTTTGGTTCATTATTAATTAATAAAAGGGGACGGTTCTTCTGTGTTTATATCCATATGAGCACAAGGGGACAGTTCTTACGTGCGGTCGTGCGTTTCCTTGTGGCCACGCACGCAAGAACCGTCCCCTTGTGTTTCCCCCTTGTGTGACTAGTCTATTACCTTCCCCAGGCCAGCTTTGGTGACCGGGCAGCCTTTACTTCGTCCAAACGTGAGACATATGTGGTTTTAGGTGCATTCTTCAAGCCCTGGGGATCTTCCCCGGCCCTTATAGCTATGTCAATCATAGCATCGATAAAGGCATCTAAGGTCTCGAGGTTTTCTGTCTCGGTAGGCTCTATCATCATGGCCTCATTAACAATCTGCGGGAAATAAATTGTAGGTGGATGATATCCCCTGTCCAAAAGATTTTTAGCTATATCCAGGGCTGTTACACCCTTTTCAGCCTGTTTTTTGGCAGAGAGAACAAACTCGTGCATGCAAATTCTGTTCTGAGGAATATCATAATAGTCCTCAAGCATCTTCCTGATATAATTGGCATTAAGCACTGCCGCCGTAGAGGCCTCCTTAAGGCCTTTTGCTCCCATAATTCTTATATAACAATAGGCTTTTAATACCACAGAAAAATTACCGTAGAAGGACTTCACCTTACCTATGGAAAGAGGTCTGTCATAATCTAAAACATAGTAGTCGTCTTCCTTTTCAACTACCGGTGCAGGAANAAATGGAANCAGCTTCTTTACAACTCCAACCGGACCTGATCCGGGACCCCCGCCTCCATGGGGAGTTGAAAAGGTTTTATGCAGATTCAAGTGGGCAATATCAAATCCCATATCCCCCGGTCGGGCAATTCCCATAATGGCATTCATGTTGGCACCATCATAATAGAGTAACCCACCACAATCATGAACCATCTGTGAAATTTTGAGGATGTCCTCTTCAAAAAGCCCAAGGGTATTAGGATTTGTAAGCATAAGTCCAGCTACTGTATGGTCCAGAACCTCCTTAAGAGCGTTAATATCTACACATCCGCTCTCACTTGAGGGAACATGGACCACCTCAAACCCGGCCAGGGCAGCCGATGCAGGGTTAGTTCCGTGAGACGAATCAGGAACTATTATTTTGACACGTTTTTCATCATTTCGTGACATATGATAGGCCTTTATTATCATAAGACCGGTCATTTCGCCCTGAGCACCTGCCGCAGGCTGTAATGTCACCTTTTCCATACCAAGTATCTCTGAAAGATACTGATCCATTTTGTGTAGTATTTCCAGGCTTCCCTGAGAGCAGATTGGATTCTGCAAAGGATGCATTTGGGCAAAGCCATCCATCGAAGCAATATCCTCGTTTATCTTTGGGTTATACTTCATTGTGCAAGAGCCCAGAGGATAGAATCCTGAATCTACACCATAGTTTTGCTGTGATAATTTAGTATAGTGACGAATTACGTCAACCTCTGATACCTCAGGAAGCTCAGGTGCAGCCTTTCTTAACATTTCTTTAGGAAAAACAGAATCTATTTCAATTCCGGGTACATCATTTTTAGGAAGGCTATATCCAATCCGACCTGATACTGACTTTTCAAATATAAGTCTTTCATCTCTATTCTTCAACNGATATCCCTCCCTGACAAATATTCCGGACTTTTCCGGTGAAGAAATCTATTTCATCCATGCTTCTTTTCTCTGTTACTGCTACAAGCCAGCACCCCTCAAGCTCGGGATATTCCCCCGATAAATCATAGCCGCCAATGATACTGTCATGCAATAGCTCTTCATTAAGCTTCTGGGGTGATACTTCTGGCCTGACAACGAACTCTCTGAAGAAAGGAGAATCAAACACCTTTGAGACTTGTCCCGTCTCAACAAGAGATTTATACGCATAATAGGATTTGTTTATACATTGGGTGGCCACCTCTTTCAAGCCCTCTTTACCCATAGTCGAAAGATATACAGAGGCAGCAAGGGCACAAAGAGCCTGATTGGTGCANACATTTGATGTGGCCTTCTCTCGCCTGATGTGCTGCTCCCGGGCCTGTAAGGTTAATACGAATCCCCTTCTTCCCTCGGAATCAACGGTCTCTCCTACAATTCTGCCCGGCATACGGCGAATAAGAGGCTTTTTAACTGCAAAATAGCCTAATAGAGGTCCTCCAAAACTCATGGGGAGGCCAAGGGGTTGTCCCTCTCCAACAGCAATATCTGCCCCGAGAGAGCCCGGAGATTCTAAAATTGCAAGGGAAATCGGGTCACATACCGCAATAGACAAAGCACCTGCATTCCTGGCTTTTTCAGCCACTGTCTTTATGTCCTCAACTATACCAAAAAAGTTGGGAGACTGTACCACAATAGCAGCGGTATTTTCGCTGATTAATTCCTCTAATGATTCTTGATTTATCATACCGGTCCTGCTTGAATCAGAATCATTATCTGTCTTATCCTTATGATAAAAACCGAATTCTTTAATTTCAATTCCGGAATATTTCAAACCGGAGGAAAGAACCTTTCGATATTCAGGGTTCACACTTCTTGCAACCAAAACCTCATTCCGATTTGTATATCTGCTGGCTAATATGACTGCCTCATACAGAGCCACTGCACCATCATATAAAGATGCATTGGCAGCGTCCATACCCGTTAGCTCACAAATCATACTTTGATACTCAAAGGTAGCCTGAAGAACTCCCTGGCTAATCTCGGGCTGATATGGCGTATAGGAGGTGTAAAACTCCTGCCTTGATGTGATATGCTTCACTGTAGAGGGTATTATATGATCATAAACACCTGCTCCTAAAAAGCAGGTACTCCAGCTTTGATCAAAGTTCTGTTCAACCAGACCTTGCATTTGTTTTTTAAGCTCATACTCGGAAATTGGCTCATCAAGCTTTAGGTCTTCCTTTAGCCTGAGTTCCTCGGGGATAGCTGAAAAAAGTTCCTCTGTAGACTTAACCCCAACAACATCCAGTATCTTTTGCTGCTCTTCCCCTGTCATGGGGATATAGGGCGATCTCAACATTTTCACTCTCCCTTGGTGTATTCGTCGTATTGTTCAGGACTAAGCAGTTCCTTTAGCTCGTCTTGGTTATCTATGCTCAAAACGACAATATAGTTATCATAGGGNTTTCCATTCAATAATTCAGGACTGTCAAGTAACGCTTCATTAGCTTCAACAACTTTTCCGGAAATAGGGGAAAAGATATCGGACGCCGCTTTTACCGACTCAACCACTCCTAAAACATCATCCCTGGAAATTGCTTTTCCCTCCTGGGGAAGCTCTACATAAACTATGCTGCCTAAAGAATCCTGTGCATAGTCTGTAATTCCTATATATGCTTGATCTCCTTCAACTCTTACCCATTCATGTTCCTTTGAATAATAAAGTCCTTGTTTAACTTCCATGACAAAACCTCCACGATATTATAATAGTGATGCTTATATTAATATAATTTTATATATATAATAAATCAATTCGTTTCACTTATTTTTTGTATTTCTTTTTATAAAAGGGTAGGGGCACAATTTTTGCCTTGCAAGCCCTTTGTCTGACTATTATCTCAACTACATCATCATTCTCAAGGGTTAAATCCTCCGAAAGCAGTAATCCACCATTCTTTCCAAGTGTGGGTAATAATCCGCCGCTGGTGACATAACCAATTCTTTTCCCGTCTTTCGTCACATCATAGCCATTTCTGGGAATAGCCCTGTCTGTCATCTCAAATCCATAGAGCTTACGCTTAAGGCCCTGCTCCAACTGATTGTTTAATGCAGTCTTACCAACAAAGTCTTCCTTTTTGTCAAGCTTTACAAAGGATCTGAGCCTTGCCTCAATAGGTAATATAGAATCAGAAAGCTCATGGCCGTAAAGAGGCAGTGCTGCCTCAAGACGAAGTGTATCCCTGGCTCCCAAGCCTGCCGGCACCAGACCTGAGTCCTTACCTGCATCAAGTATTCCATTCCAAAGTTTTTCATAGTCAGCGCAAGAATTCGGAAGATATAAATATATCTCAAAACCGTCCTCTCCCGTATAGCCTGTCCGGGATAGAAGAACCTTCATGCCAAGGATCTTGGTTTCTATAAACCAATAAAAGCTCGGAAGCTCAATCTCTTCGTCCAGTATATCTTTAAGTATTTCTTCAGATTTCGGACCCTGTAATGCAAATAGGACAAATCTATCCGATATGTTTTCAACCTTTACATTCCCNGTTATATGCTTATTTATCCATGCCTCATCCTTTTCAATGTTTCCTGCATTTACTATCAGAAGAAGCTTTCCCTCAGAAAACTTATAAATCAGAATATCGTCCACAACTGTTCCATCTTCGTAACACATGGGAGAATAAAGAATTTTATTCTGTGGAATGGCCGATACATCATTGGTAATAATNTTGTTCACAAATGGAACAGCGTCCTCTCCAGAGATAAGAATCTCACCCATGTGGGATACATCAAAAAGGCCTGCGTTGCTTCTTACTGCATTATGCTCCTTTAATATGTCAGTATACAAAACTGGGAGCTCCCATCCTCCAAATGATGTAAATTTTGCTCCCAATTCTTTTTGTAAGCTATATAGTGGTGTTCGTTTAACCATATTCTACTAAACCCCTGTCTGTTTTTTTATTCCTANATTAAATATAATAACAAGTTTCCTTGCCATTTGTCACTCAAATATTCATTCCTAAACAAAAAAGGACAGGAATCTATAGTTAGATCCTGATCCATTATAATAAAGGTGGAGTTAAACCTCCACCTTGAAATCTCTACTTTAATACTCTTCTTGCNCCCATGTACTTCTCGCCATATGATGAAACCGACCTGGTTACCACCTTTCCTTTGGAGGATGAAGCGTGAATAAACATCCCATCTCCAATGTAAATACCTACATGCCCTATCGTTCCATTTTTATTAGAGTCCCAGAGCAGTATATCTCCCTTTTGCAAATCTGATCTGGAAACCTTTGTTCCTNCANNANCATATGAATAGGATGATCTAGGCAAGTCAATCCCGAATTTAGCAAATACATACTTGGTAAAGCCTGAGCAATCCAGCCCTTTAGTGGAATATCCACCATATCTATATGGGACCCCCAATAAGGTTTTTGCATATGCAACTATTTCATCGGCCAGGTTTTGGCCCTCCGCACTTATCGGAGTTGCTTCAGGCTCAGATCTTGACGCAACAACCGGATCTTCCTTTGGCTCCTGAGTGGCAGGCTGCTGGACAACAACTCGTTCTACCTTATTAGCACTGTCAACCAGATGTTTGGCCAATACATAACCCTTTTTATCAGTCCAGGTAATTATTCTTGCCCATTCACCGACTGTTTCGTAGTATGTGACCTTGTCCCCTCTTGTTATAGAGGTAACCAGATCACTNGATGAGGTTGGCTCAGATCTGACATTTAGCTTATTTGCATTAACATGCTTAACAACTGATTTAATTGGTGCAGGAGCAGGCTCCTCTGGCTCGACAACAGCAATAGCAGTATCGACATCATTGTAAACTGTCAGCTCTGCATTTACTGCTTCNAGCTTCGGCATACTCAGATACATTTCAGGTTCGGCGTAATATGTCATAACATTATCTGTAATATGTGTCACCACATTAGATGATATGGATGCTACTGATAATATGTTAGATTCTTCACTTTGTATATTCTGACCCTGCACAGCCTCTTGCGCATTATCATAGGATAATGATGCAGTGAGTATAAAGGCTGTTTGCGAAAGCGTAAAAAGTAATATCAACAACACAAATGATATATTGACCTTNTTTGGTTTAGGTCTTGTCATGATGTTCCTCCTATTTCGGCTTACGGAGTTAGCTGACGGGCTCGGGTAAGAGGTAACCCTACCATTTAAAATGGACAAGCCCCGGTAAATTGGTTCCCCCGTTTATTCTTATGAATAATTAGGCCTTCTCGTCTATACTATTAGTATATGTATATTTGTCCCAGCCGTTAGCGTCAATTATATCAATAATCAGGTTCTATATCAAGCCATAGTATAAATTACCATTGCGTTTTCTTCATATTCTCTTTTGTTACAATTAAAGCATTTCAGCCCCAATTCATGCCAACTTNTAGCAACTTTTTCTACGCTTTATCATATCCTTTACTAAATTATACTATTCATAATAGATATGCAAAAGCANTCTAATATATGCGAACAAGTTTTTATGACAAGCATACTATGTTATTAGCTAGTCCAATAAAAAGGAGAATTTTTATGAATATTACTACTATTGGAAAACAGGCAGAGGAGACATGCCGTGTTCCTCAAGAGAAACACTATATTCCGCCAGACAAAAAATGTATTCCTCAAGAAACAGAAATAACTGATGTTAAGCTTGCCCGCGCGTATGTTCCTTTCCAGAAGCTATGTGAAACCTTTTCACCCCTTGAAGGGCTGATTAAGGGGACGATATTTCCCCCATTGCACAACGCCTATGGTTGGGAAAGGTTAGGGAGGGGAGATGATTTGTGTGAATAGAGATGAACTGCTGAAGGTTATTACTGCCCTTGACTTTTTTGCCATCGACCTGCAATTATATCTTAATACACACCCCACCGACCGTGAAGCTATTCAAAAATACAATACCGTTGTTAAGCGAACNAACGAGCTTAGAGAGCAATTTCATAAGTCCTTTGGAATGCTGACACCAAATACAACAAGTGATTATCCATGGCAGTGGATAGAAGATCCATGGCCATGGGAGAGAAATTTCAATTTTGAATTGGCAGGTGAATGTAATGTGGATTTATGATAAAAAGCTTGAATACCCGATAAAAATCAGCAGGCCAGATCCTAAAATGGCAAGTGTCATAATCACACAATATGGCGGTCCAGATGGAGAAATGGCCGCATCATTGAGATACCTGAGCCAGCGTTTTTCCATGATAACGCCCCAGGCTAAGGCTACATTGCTCGACATAGGCACTGAAGAGCTTGCACACTTAGAAATGGTTGGTGCCATGGTCCAGCAGCTAACGAAAAATGCTACAATAGAAGAAATCGAAAAGGGTGGATTTGCTCCCTATTATGTAGATCATGGAAAAGGAGTATATGCCGCCAGTGCCTCTGGCGTGCCTTTCACGGCCGCATATTTTCAATCTAAAGGAGATCCAAGAACAGATCTTTTTGAAAATCTGGCAGCTGAGCAAAAGGCCAGATCTACCTATGAATATCTTCTCAATTTAGCAGATGATCCTGATGTAATACAGCCCTTAAAATTTTTAAGAGAAAGAGAAATCGTTCATTTCCAACGGTTTGGTGAAGCTCTTCGATATGTGCAGGAATATCTTGAGAATAAAAAGAGGTTCTCCTATAACAAGACAAGAAGTTAGCATTAACAACACAAAGCGAAGACCACTTGTATTTTTGCCGGGAGGTTTTCGCTTTGGATTGTCCACCTGGATATCTTATATTCAGATAGTTAACGAATAGTCGTAATAAAAGAAATGGTTCTGTATAATCCATACCCGAGCATCAGTACGCCAAGCAGCAATAACCCCCATGATATCTTATGCTTCCTATTTTCAGTACCAAAACTGCTTTCTGGCTTATTGTGGATTGCTAAATACGAGATTTCATCTTTTTCGCTTAAGGTAAAACTAACTTCTGTACCTATAGGCCACTTAAACTCGATTTTAATAGCAGAATTAGAGAATCTAGGATCATGTCTGATTCTATGTTTCCTTCCGTATTTTTCATACTCTATTGTAATTATCTGCGATTCTTTATCAATATCACAAATAACTCCTTTGAATGTTTTCCCTAGGATAGGTGTTTTAAATCTAAAGTCNGGAAACAATTGCGATACAACAAATATAAATCCAAATACTAATGAAAAAACTATAATTACAAAATCCATCTCGGCTTCTCCCATTATCTACAAAAAAACTTTGATAATATCCATCTATAATTATAGCATTTCAGGAAAAAATTTCTTCATTTATTTATCAAGTACAACCCGAACATACAAATCAATATGCCTGCAATTTTTGTTGCTGTGATGGATTCACGATAAAAAACAACACCTATAATAACCAAACATATTGCCAGCAATATGCTGTGAACAATCTGCCCGCTACCTATGTTCCATCCCGCTTTGTACATATAAATGGATCCGGCTTCTAGTCCTACAATTGCAAGTCCAAGAACAAAGCTGCTCCAATTGATATTCTTGTATTCCTGTATAAGATTGCCGCCTTTATTTAATGCAAAATACAGTACAATTGAAACTACAGCTCCGATAGTATATGTTACCGTTAATGCTGCAAATGGATTAATCGAAGATGGGGTTTCCTTTGAACAAATATTGTAAAAAATATTGGAAAGGACAATCAGCACAATGGGCCAAATCATAGTAAAGCTCATAGACCTAAAAACCACTCCTTAAAATATCTAGGATACCTGCCAATTCTTTATATTAACATTAAAAATCCGACAATCAGAATTGTCCGACTGCCGGCAGGGGCTTACCTATGACATTATGTTAATTTAGTTATGTATAAAAAGCAAGTTTTCTTTATGAGCTTATCAATATTTACTGGAGAACAAGCGGATAATGATTTCCCCATACATTCTGGTTATTTTTTGTCTAAAAGTGGTATCAGTATTCAATAGTACATTTTTTGAGGTTAGGAATTATGAAGCTTTGTGATTTGCTAAAATATGATGACATAACCATCCAATGCCACGATAACCCGGACGCTGATTCAATTGCATCAGGATTCGCTCTATACACTTATTTTAATGAAAAGGGCAAGAATGTAAAGCTCATATATGGTGGTCGAGCAGAAATATCTAAACCAAACTTGGTTATCCTCGTAAACGAGTTGGATATTCCAATAATGCATGTAAATAACATTAAAACTGATGGGTTGTTGCTAACTGTGGATTGCCAGTATGGTGCCGGCAATGTAGAAAAATTCGAAGCACCCTATGTAGCTGTAATAGATCATCACCAGCAAGAGATTGAAGATATTGAGCTTTGCGAAATCAGAAGCTCCCTTGGAAGTTGTTCTACACTGGTATGGCAAATGCTTTGCCATGAAGACTTTAATTTTTCAGAGCATATGGACGTTTCTACAGCCTTATACTACGGTCTGTTTACCGATACAAAGAGCTTTACTGAGATCAGTCATCCTACCGACAGAGACATGAAGGATACTCTTTCCTTCGATATTAATCTGATCCGTAAGTTAAAGAACTCAAATCTTACAATGGAAGAACTGGAGATTGCGGGCTTTGCCCTTTTGGGTAACTCATATAATCCGCAATACAGGTTTACCGTGGTGAAGACACAGCCCTGTGATCCAAATATCCTCGGTTTTATAAGTGACCTCGCTATACAGGTAGATTCAATTGATGTGAGCGTTGTCTATCATGAAACGACAATAGGAATTAAGTTTTCAGTAAGAACCTGCATAAGAGAAGTAATGGCAAACGAGCTGGCAGAATATCTGGCTGAAAACGTAGGATCGGGCGGCGGACATTGGGATAAGGCCGGAGGATTTATAAGTAACGCTGAGCTAAACAGACTCTATCCTGATACCCGCACCGATGTTTATCTGGAAAACCGCTTGTTAACATACTTTGAAAGCTTTAAAGTCATTGATTGTTTGACATACAAGTCCGACATATCTTCTATGAGCCGGTACAAAAAACGGTCTGTAGAACAGGGTTATGTGAAGTGTACCGATGTTTTCGAAAGTGGAACACCCATAATCTTAAGAACTCTTAGATGTGACCTGGATGATTTGGTATCGGATGAAAATCTTTATATAATAATTGGTATTAAGGGAGACGTAAATCCTATAACCAAAGAAAAGCTTGACAACAGATATGAGCTTCTAAGGGATTCTTTTGAGCTTGACACAGAATACTTCCCCCATATACGGAACAAGCGTACAGGTGAAATCGTAGACCTGCGTCCATACGCAAAAAAATGTATTTCCAATGCCGATGTTTATGTATATGCCAAAGCTTTAACTGAAACTGTTAAGGTTTTTACTCAATGGGACAGAGATACATATATGCTTGGAAAGCCCGGAGACTACTTAATAGTTTGTGATGATGACCTACAGGATATTTATATAGTAACTCAAGATATTTTTGACCTGTTATATGAAAGAGTAGACGAATGAAAGCCCTATTGATTAAGTAGGTTATTGTATGACAAAAATACCAATTGTATTTAATTAATTGATGATATAAAATTACAATAACAAAACTTAAGGGCTTCTTTAATAACACATCTGTTTAGCTTTCAGTTGAAGTCCTGAATGGATAGTGTGTATATGATTAAAAACAGTATGTTACAAAAGCTGCTCTTTATATTAGTCATGGTTTGTTTTGCTGGACTATTAATTATTAACATTCTGGATTTTTCTATCTTTCTGAAAAGCTTATGGCAGGAATTTTTGAATATATATAATAAAAAGCGTTTTTTGCTTTTATTTCTATTGCTTTTATCTCTTATTTCCTTACTGATAATTTGCCTGAGAAAATTCAAGCCTTCAAAATCATTAAAATCAGATAATTCTCTGGCGTTTATACTTATACTGTTTTTTGTATCATTAATAATTAAACTGATATTTATTTTTGCTGTAAACACCAAACAGTTCTCAGACTTTCAGTTGTTTTATTGGGTCACAGCTGATATCGCAAAAAAAACGCCTAAATATTTGAGCGAGAGTTACTTCTCATTATGGGCATACCAGGCAGGATTCCCCGCTTTGATGTCACCCATAATGAAGATCTTTGGTATAAATATAATACCTCTGTTGATAACTAATTGTGTCTTTATGTCCGTAAAGAATATTATTATTTACCTTCTGTTACGAATGTTCTTAACCGAAAAAACATCCAGAATTGTTTCCTGTGCTTACGCATTTTTCCCCTTTGTTCTGAATCTGAGCTCAATATATACAAATCAGCATCTTGCTTCCATGTTGCTCTATCTGGGAGTTTATATACTGATTTATAACAAAAAGCTGACCATGAAGAGATCTATACTTGCCGGCATACTTTTTTCATTAAGTAATGTCTGCCGTCCCGAGGCTATACTGATAATAGCATCTCTTCTCGGCTATGGGATTATTACAACAGTCAAGCTGAATCTAACCTATCTCAAAGTGCGCCTGAAAGAAGTATTTCTACCCATTGGCTGCACGGTTNTGACTTACTTTATCTGTTTTTCTGTGATATCACAGCTTTTTGTCACATCGGGCCTGAACCCACATGGACTATCCAATAATTTTCCGTTATATAAATTTGTTGTTGGCTTGAATCATAGCACCTCGGGTTCTTATTCACAAGAAGACGCAGATTACTTATTTCACAACCCGGCATTTATTGATAACCCGGATCTTCGTGATGAAGAAGCCATGAGGCTCATTAAGGAAAGGATATCGGCTGGTCCGTTCAAATTAGGGACCCTTATGATCAATAAAGCCCGAATCATGTGGACCACTAACCCATCATGGTACCGCTCCTTCAGAGATATTGACTTTAACAGTACATTTCAGATATTTGATATAACTATTCCATTAGGCTTTGTTTTCCACTTTTTCACTGCTATTGATTTCGTGTTTCTTATATTGATTTTCTTCTTCGGGATAATATGTATGTATTCTGCATTTAAATCAGATGAAAACCACCTGATACAAATACTATTAACTCTGTTCATTATGGTGACATTCTTTGCGTACTGCCTGGTTGAAGTACAACTCAGATATTGTTACTTGTCACTTCCAGCCATGTTCATAATTGCCGCAATCGGGCTTGAAAAGCACATTAATAAATCACAGTTAAGTACACCATAACAGAGTGCTGCGTAAACTAATTTCAACACCTGAGTTATAATGAGACGAATCGCTCCACGCTTTCTGTCAACGCTGCATCAATGCTTTTCAAAGACAGGTGGTCCAAAACTTTCGCTTTTGTTAATTGTAAAGTATAATACTAGAGACACCATAACTCAAATAATATATGTTATAGGGGCTTTAGGCTAAAAATGTTATGGTTAATAAATATTATTAATTCAATAATGCGAGAGAAAAATGCGAAAAATCTTTATTTCATTATTTATTTTAATTATTCTCTTTTCAACTTCCACAGGATGTACAAGAATTGTTGAAAAGGATGGTGCGTATACAGATGAAGAGCATGAATACACAGAAACGACAGCACAGGCTACTGAATCCACCCCGAGCAAGATACCAGAATAAATATGTGATCCGCAGCCTTCGTAAAGGTGAAACCGATCTGCTGAAGGACTTCTTGTATGAAGCAATCTTCATACCGAAGGGAGCGGAGCCGCCTGCGAGGGACATCATCGAGAAGCCGGAACTTCGTGTGTACACAGATGATTTCGGTACCCGGAAAGGCGATAACTGCCTGGTGGCTGATTTCGGTGGCAAGGTTGTCGGAGCGGTCTGGACAAGGATTATGGACGATTACGGCCATGTGGATGATGAGACACCGTCCTTCGCTATTTCGCTTTATAAGGAATATCGCGGTCAGGGCATCGGCTCACAGCTTATGGTGAAGATGCTCGAACTGCTGAAATGGCAGGGATATGAACAGGTGTCCTTGGCGGTGCAAAAGGCAAACTACGCCGTAAAGATGTATAAGAATGTCGGATTCAAGACGGTCGATGAGAATGCCGAAGAATATATTATGGTGTGCGAATTGTGAGGCGATTGAATGGAAATATGCTATAAAAAACTTACAGAGAAGGAACTGGACACTTTTATACAGATGCGTATTCGACAGTTGCGTGAGGAGGGTGCCAAAGAGGACATAGACCTCGTCCCGGCACTTCAAGATTATTATACAAGACATATGGCTGACGGTACTTTCGTATCATGGCTTGCACTGGATGGAGAGAAAATAGTCGGAACCAGCGGTATGTCATTTGTGGAGAAGCCGCCATATTTTGGATGCCCGAGCGGCAAGATGGGATTCTTATCTAGTATGTTTACAGATCCAGATTACAGACGCAAAGGGATTGCAAAAGAGCTTCTGTCGAGAGTCGTGGAAGAGGCAAGAACCTATGGATGTGGAACTGTGCAGATAACTGCGTCTGATATGGGAGTGCTTCTATATACGGATTATGGATTCGTAAAGAATGGGAATTTCATGCAATATAAACTTTAGACAGGAAGACGAATAATGAGCAAACCTATAACAACTTTATTCATGCTGATGTCTGTTGACGGCAAAATCAGCACGGGTACTTCGGACGAATTGGATGTAGATAAGGACTTCCCTAAAATAACCGGGGTAGCGGAAGGCTTGCATCAATACTATGAAATTGAACAATCCACGGACTTATGGTCTTTTAACACGGGTCGCGTACAGGCTAAGATGGGTGTTAATGAAAAGCCACTCCCATCAAAAACGCCTGTATCATTTGTCTTGTTGGATAATCACCATCTGACGGAAAATGGTGTAAGGTATTTCTGCGCACGTTCAAAGCAGACGGTGGTTATAACATCCAATCCGAAACATCCGGCTTTTTCTGTAAAAGAGGATAATCTACATATTATTCTTCAAGAGCAAATCTCGCTGAAAGAGGCTCTTGAAATTCTAAATAAAGATTATGGCTGTGACAGATTGACGGTACAGTCGGGAGGAACTGTAAATGGATTGTTCCTACGTGAAAAGCTATTTGACTTTGTCGATATTGTTGTGGCTCCGATACTGATTGGTGGAAAAGACACTTCCACTTTAATTGATGGACAGTCTTTGGAATCTAAAAATGAACTATCCAATTTGGGAGTGTTAAAGTTGATCGAATGCACTGCTTTGGAGGATTCCTATATAAGATTGCGATACCAGGTGATTGGCTAATTATTCGGGTTCTATGAAGTGCTATACGAGGAGAATGTAATGTACGCACAGGCAGCGATAAAACCGAATACCTCACTCCGTAACGGTGCATACGGCATCGTTATGAGGGGTGTGCAAAAATGCACCTGTGCGGGTGCATCGTTAAGGGATAGAAATTCCGCTCCGTTATGTTGTATCAAATTAGACACGGCAACAGATCCCGCCTGTGGTTCAGCAGGATTTACTGTTCATACCATATTCCACGTCGCAGGAAAAAAGTTTACCGCTGAAGGGTTACCACCGCACATTGTTGAATATGCTGGAGAGCGCGTATTTGGTATTGACACAAGCCCCCGATCTGTTAAAATTTCTAAGNCGATCAATCTAATTGCGGGTGACGGGAAAACAAACATCTATGAGTTGAACTCTCTCGAATCTGATAAATGGGACGAAACCGGCAAAGCAGGATTCCGGGATATGCTTACGTATTTTGATGACCCAATAGAAAATGATAATAACCAAAAATGAAGGNTCAAAGCTATACATGCATGACANAACTGATAGTGTCAAAGAAACGGTATTTCAGAGAATAACAGATCGTGAGAGCAAATATTATAAGCATAGCGGGATTCTATGGTGGTCAAATTGGGAAGAGGTTCCAAAGGGCACAAAAGGTGGATTTTTCAGGGGAACAGTACTGTCAGAAGCCGATATTAACTTCTCACTCGATATATATTATGTATGTGATGTATATACCGTATTAGATACAGTCGCAAGGGTTGGCGCTATTGTCATTGCTGTTATTGTTATTGTAGATGCTACTCCTGTTGTTCTTGCAAATATTCAAGGCATTATATACTATTGTAAAACATACGGAATCTTTGAAGGCTTAAAAATGTATACCTATCTTGGAATACAAAATCTTCCTAATGGCGTAATTACATGGATTCAGATGGATATGGCCGATGGGGATAGCTCTGTAGATGACCTTATTGATAAAGGTATTCCAATATATCAAAGAGGTATTACTGGTGAGCAAGCACTAAAAATATCGCACCCAGGTGAGTCACAGAAATTCTTTACAACATTTGTCGATGGCATAAAGGGAGGACGTTATGATTGATCAATATGCCAATAATATAGCCTATGAATCTAAAGTCGGATATACTTGTTTAAGTAGTAGAATTAGATTGCAAATATTAAAGGATGCTTGGTTAGTGGATAATGGATATGTAGATGCCGTGGTTTGGGAGTTTTTTAGAAGTGATATTACAGGCAGAATAGGAGCGACCTCACAATTATTAGAACTTCTAAAAAGCAAAGGTATAGAATATATTATACATTTTTAGGAGGCCATGATATGGATTACCCATTAATGGAAACGCCTTTTGCGTTAGTACCGTTTAGCGATATGAATAAAAAGCAAGCTGAGCAGTATTTTCATTGGTTTATGCAAGAAAAAAATAAACGACTAGACCAATTGGAAGGATATATTAATAAAACTAACACCGTGAAAGTAATCCTTGATAAAAGCCCTGAATCGCTCATTCCTTTGTGGGAATGGTTTGAGTATCATAATGAATGGGAAGAAAAAGCTGAAGATGAATTGAGAGCTGAGTTAATAGGACGGCCAGAGTGGATGCAAAGGCATATTATTGCGGAAACAAAAACATTTACTACTTTAACACTTGCGATAATAATGGATATATCAATTTATTTTAGTGAAACTTTGATACAAAATAATCCCACTATTTATTGGGGATTTAAATCCTCACCAAAGAAATTAGATGGAGTAAACCGTCCTATTTTGCTAGGCTTTAAAGGTGACATAAATGTTTTTCCGTTTACTTTAGTTAAAGTATGTGCTAGAAAGTCAACTAGAAGTAAGAATAAAAACCAGCTTTATAATTTATATAATACATGGTGTAAGAATGTTTAGCGAGAAAGAGAATTACCCATTAATGGAAACACCCTTTGTATTGGTTCCGTTCGAAGAAATGAATAAAAAGCAAGTTGAGCAGTATTTCAGTGGTTTATGGCTGAAAAGGATAAGCGAATTATTCAATTAGAACAGTACATAAATAAAAGCAACACAAAAAAAGTAGTCCTCGATAAAAGCCCTGAATCACTTATTCCCTTATGGGAATGGTTTGAGAAACGTATAGAATTTGAAGAAAGATCAGAAGAAGAAATGGCTGATTTGATAAATGGAAAGCCAGAATGGATGCAGGAAATAATTCTACAAAACACAAAGAAAATGACCTTATTGACAATGGCTTTAACAGATGATATTGCCTCATATTTTGGTGAAACCATAATAAAAAATAATCCTACAATAAGATGGGGATATTTGTTAAGGCCATTAAAACTAGACGGTGTAAAACAGCCAATTCTTCTCGGCTTTATAAATGATGTTTCAATGAATCCGAGAGGAATATTGCATGTTTGTGTATTGAGGTGTTCCAGGCATAGAAATAAAAATGAATTATACTAAACATACAATATATGGTTAAAAAATATATCAAATACCTAAGGAAGTGTTTAGGATTTAAATTACCCAATAATGGAAACGCCCTTTGTATTAGTTTCATTTGAAGAAATGAATAAAAAGCAAGCTGAGCAGTATTTTCAGTGGTTTATGTAAAGNTTTGTATCGCTAAATACAAAAATCGTATTTTGTGCAATTTGCAACTTGGGGTATTTTAGAATTGTTGTAGAGGTTCAAGTCCCTTTGTCCGCACCACCATCAAACCTAAAGTTCGATACAATGAAACTCACCAAGTGATTGGTGGGTTTTTTGCGTAAATGGCTATTTTGAAGGGTTNCAGGGGATCGGTGGTATAAAGCTTAGGTTCTTTTTCTGTGAAGGAGAAGGCTTGAAGCGCTGCATTGAAGCCCGTTTTGCGGATTTTTGCACACCCCTTGCCCGGGGGTGTGCAAGGGGTGTGTATTTCTTGTGTGTGGAGAATTGGGGGCAGTGCTGCTAGGGGTACGCATTTTGGTTCATTGATATGTTTTCTTTGACTTAGCATGTTGAGTGTGTTGTCTTGATGTCAAGGGTGGAGAAATAGGGGTATTCAAAACACTGATAAATAAAGGGTTTCCAGACATTGCATTTTTCTCACGGCAATTTTGCCGGGGACACTAAAGTCGGGAAACCCTTATTTTTATTCATCGAGGAAACATATCAACTACCCTGAAAGTGATAGGGTTGAGTTGACAGGTTAGATAAAATCGTAGGGTCGAGGAGATAGGATAGATGTAAACCAAGTTAA
>JGI24708J26588_10000374_pt1 | contig 36091 bp, 34 predicted proteins | sample BioPla1DNA2_FD_26588 | JGI IMG/M metagenome (IMG submission 26588) | reverse complement strand
CTTCTTTCTATTATTTTTTGTGTTGTTAACAAAAATTTTATCATAGAAGGTCAACCTCTATTTTTTATTCTTTTAAAACCCAACAATTATTTTACACTAACCAGTGAGACGGGAACCGTCCCCTGTCTCACTATTCTACAATAATAACCCCGTCGATGACTCTCGCTATCTCAGGGCAAATGCCCTCTTCCTCCTCTTCGTCAGGCATGCGGGCAATAGCTTCGGCTATACGGATCTGTGTCGGTCTAAGCTTTAAAGAATAAATAAAAGCATCTCTTTTCCCCTCGGCCCCTGCGTGAACCATACCCCTCAGGGCACCTAAAACTATTACATTGCCTGTAGCTACGATTTCACCACCGGGATTTACATCTCCAACAACTACGACACTTCCATCAAAGGTAATTCTCGTGCCACTTCTAACTGTGCTTCTGACAAATTTACAGGTATCCTCATCTTCATTGGANAAGAAGCTCTTCCTTGTTGAAACAGGAATTTTCTTTGTGCTTTTGGTTGCAAGAGCCCCATTGTCCGGCTCTTGATCCTTTGATAAGCTCTCTATTATTGCTCCGCTTTTTTCGTCAAGTATATCCTTTAACTCCAGCTCTTCCTGCTGGTTCAGAGAAATGCCTCTGTATAAGACCTTTATTGTGGCACCACTAAAAAACCTAGTAGCTTTATTAAGCTTTTCTCCGACTTCCTTTTTAACCTGTTCAAAGCTATATTCCTCAGGAATTACTATAATAAGCCCTTCAGCATTTCCTTTAAACACAATTCCCCTTATGTCCCGATCCATGGTGAAAATCATCCTTTCCCCGGTTTTTATTCTCTATCTATGCCAATGGCCTTTACCAAATTATTTCTATACTGCCTACTTCACTTTCCAGCACCTTTGTTTCATTCTTCTCATTTAGCCGGAAATATTCCATCATTATATCCCTTGCAATTGGTGCGGTTTGAGAACCCCACACTCCATGCTCCACAACAACAGCTATTGCTATTTCAGGTTTATCATAGGGTGCATAGCAAACAAACAATCCATTAGATGATGAGGTAGCTTCATATCCTGTCTCGGATGTTCCGGTTTTGCCAGCCACATCGAAGGGAAAATCCCTGAATACGTTTACAGCCGTACCATCAATAGAGTTTACAACGGCCACCATACCCTTTTTTACTCCCTCAATGTTTTCCTCTGCTATAGGAAGCTTCTCAAATTCTCTGGGAGATTCATATGTTATTTTCCCCGCTTCATCGACTGCCATCTTTATTAAATGTGGAGTGAACTTTTTCCCTCCATTTGCAATTGTGCTTATATAATTGACTAATTGAACAGGTGTAAAGGCATTATACAGCTGGCCTATGGAAGCCATGGCCGTATTGGCCGGATACCAGTCTTCTCCAAAGTTTTGCCTCTTATATTCTCTGGATGCCAAAGATCCAATCTGTTCACCTATCTCTATACCGGTCTTTCTCCCGAAACCAAAAATCTTTGCCCATTTTACAATATTATCTATACCGGTCTGTACACCTACTTTATAGAAGAACATATTACTCGATGTTTCAAGAGCCCTTTCAAGATTAATATACCCTTGATTACCCTCTGGATTTGTAAATATCATGCCCCCAATTTCCTCGCTGTAAGGAGCATAAACCTTTGTATGGGGTTTAATGACGCCTGATTCAAGAGCTGCCACAGCAATAAGGGGTTTGTAGGTCGAACCGGGAGCATATGTTCCCGATGTAGCCCTATTGACCACAGGTGCCTCAGGGTTACTCCAAAGCTCATTAATGGCCGCCACATCGTTTTCAAGAAATATTCTTGAATCAAAATCCGGATAGCTGGCCATTGCAAGAATCTCACCTGTGTTTACATCCATAACAACGACAGCTCCTGCGTTAGCATCGCCAAAGTTCTTCCTATGTTTATACTCATCCCGGATTCTTATGATGTTTCGCTCCAGAGACTCTGTTGTAACACGTTGAAGATCCAAATCTATAGTAAGGTAAACATCCTGGCCCGGAACCGCAGGTCTTTCTAGGTAAGACACTGTAGTCTTGCCATTCTCATCAACCTCCCGGAAGGTTTCCCCCTTCACACCACGCAAAATTGATTCTGCTGCGCTTTCAATTCCCATCTTACCCACTAGATCACTTGCAGAGTACGGAACGCTACCCTCAATTGCNTCCAATTCCTCATTATACCTGATAAGCTCATCACTGGATATAACCCCTACATAACCTAAGACATGGGATATTATTTCTGCATTATCATAGTATTCTCTATAGGGCTTGATAAAGGTCGATACCCCCCGAAGCTCACCGCCCCTTTCCTCTAATTCACTCATGATCTCAACCGATATATCATCAGCTAAAACAAGTGGGTTGCTTAAATTTGGATGACTTAATAGTATTTCGTAGCGAAGCTGCATTATTTTAAAGGCTTCCTCATCTGTATATGAATCGTCAATTTCAAAGGTCTTTTCTCTCATATATTTGAGGGCCTGTTCAGCCCTGATTATATACTTAATATCTTCTTCATTGTTTACAATAGACTTAATAAATGACTCCGGGTCTTCTACTATAAACCTTGTTGGATTAACGTTTATATAATTAGTCAGACGGCTTTTTACAGTCTTGTCGTCCTTTTCTAGTACTTTAATAATTTCAAAAAGAATTCTGTTTTTTTCTTCATTGGGCATATCGATATCCACATATTGAGCACAGTAGCCCATCCTGCTTCCGGCTATCGGAACNCCATTTCTGTCAAATATATCGCCCCTTTTGGGATAAATCTCACCTCTGGCCGCCAACCGGTAGACAGACTCCTCTCTATACCTTTGACCATCAATCAGCTGAATTTTTGCAAGATTATATATAATAGCTACTGCTGCAACTATTATGATAGTGGCTAAAATTATGTATCTGTCCAGGCCTTCAGATTTTTTATCCTTTTGCATCATGCTGATAGTCTGTTCCTCCTTCTGTCAATTCTGTCCAGTAAGCCGTACACTTTTTTAATGGGCCTGAAAAGAAGAAAAATTAATATGCTATTGTAAAGTGCTTCCGGCAATACTATTGTACCAAAGAGATAAGGCATATGGCTTAAATCTTTGAAAATAAACAGTATAAATGCAAACAGAGTCTCAATAGTAATGGTAGCTACAAATGTAAGGCTAAAAAGCACTAAAAATTTCTCTCTGTAGAGTTTTTCGTTAATCAGGGATATAGGTATTGATACTAAGAAGAACAACAAACCATACCACCCTATGGTTTTACCCATAAGAAGGTCCATAGAAATGCCAAAGGAAAGTGCCATTATTCCACTTTCCACAGGACTTCTTAGCAGAGAAATTATAACTGTAAGAACAATCAGAAGATTTGGTCTTACACCGAATATCTCTATAATCTCCAATATTGTGCTCTGAAAAAAAGCACTGGTAAAAACCAATATAATTGCTGAAATAATCCTATACTTCATACCCTTACTCTAAACTTCCCGAGGCTTCTTTTTTAAGGACCAAAACCTCCTCAAGACGCTTAAAATCAACAACCGGTTCAATAATTGCATAGGAGTCGTACTGCCCCTCATTGCTGATTACGCTAACCACCTTACCAATTATTATACCCTTTGGATATATGCCTCCTATTCCGGAGGTCTCCACTATATCACCGGGCATAATGTCTGCGTTTGGAGGTATGTAATCAGCTCTGCACAAGCCTTTGCTTCTAAGCTCAACATCACCTCTGATTACAATTAGATCTCGGGATTTTGATAGCCTCGCACTTACAGTGCTTTCAATATCTATTATTGAAACAACCTTAGATGAAACCAGATCAGTTTTTGAGACCCTTCCCACAAGGCCATAAGCCGTTACAACAGGGAAATCAGGCTCTATATCATCCTTTGAACCTCTGTTAATTGTAAAAACATTGAACCAATTNCCCGGGTCCTTGGCAATAATGCTACAGCCTATAAAATCATATTCATCATATTGATCCTTAAAGTTTAAGGCATCCCTAAGCTCCTTGTTCTCCTTCTGAAGCTTATCGAAATTCAATACCTCCTGCTCAAGTTCACTGATTCTTTGTCTAAGCTCGGCATTTTCTGCCCTGATTTCCCGACTGTCTTCAAAGTAGCCGAAAAAATCTCCCACCTTTTCTTTCACGAAACTAAAGGCTTTCTGAAGTGGTGCAGCAGGTATGCTTATTATATTACTAACTGAGTTGACTCCGCTTCTTTCATTGTGCGACACAATGACAAGAATAAGCAGAACAACAATAATTAGTGCTACTATAACTATCTTATTGGAAAATATCCTCCTCAAAGGGATGCCTCCCATGCTTAAATATTAATCTCTTCTCTTAGACGATAAGAGAACATTGCTAAGGGTGTCAAGCTCCTCAAGAACCTTTCCGGTACCTAATACTACACAGTCGATGGGTTGCTCTGCTATAAACACAGGGATGCCAGTTTCCTCTGAAATCAGTCTGTCAAGTCCCTTAAGCAAAGCTCCGCCGCCTGCAAGCATAATTCCCCGTTCCATAACATCTGAAGCAAGCTCCGGTGGGGTTTTTTCAAGTGTCAGCTTAATTGAATCCACTACAGAATTAATAGGCTCTTTTAAAGCTTCACGGATTTCCTCACTTGATATGGCAATTTCCTTTGGCAGTCCGGTAACTAAATCCCTTCCGCTTACATTGTAAGCCTTTTCATCCTTAGATGGATAAGCAGAGCCTATTTTAAGTTTGATATCCTCAGCCGTTCTCTCACCAATCATAAGATTATATTCCTTCTTAATATAGTGAATTATGGCATCATCAAACTCATCTCCGGCAACCCTCAGGGATCTGCTCACAACAATACCCCCTAAGGAAATTACTGCTACCTCGCTGGTGCCTCCACCTATGTCAACAACCATGCTGCCCGAGGGCTCTGCCACTGGCAAACCCGCTCCTATTGCAGATGCCATAGGCTCTTCTATTAGATAGGCTTCCTTTGCCCCAGCTGAAATAGCTGAATCTACTACAGCACGCTTTTCAACCTCAGTTACTCCTGAAGGAACGCAAATAACTACTCTTGGCTTAGTCAACGGATTGTTTCCTGTAGCCTTTTTAATAAAGTATTTAAGCATCCCTTTAGTGGTTTTAAAGTCTGCAATTACTCCATCCTTTAATGGGCGGATTGCTGTAATATTTCCAGGTGTCCTACCTATCATTTGCTTTGCATCCAACCCCACAGCCAATTCCTGACCTGTATTGTTATTTACGGCTACCACAGAAGGTTCCCGCAAAATTATACCTTTCCCTTTAAGATAAACCAATGTGTTAGCAGTACCTAGATCAATTCCAATTTCCTTTGTAAACAATCCCATATATTTGTTCTCCTTCTTGTTACATAAAAATAAAATATTTATATTTTTTTAGCATTTCCTTTAGTCCATTATATACCCTTTATCCATGATAATGGATTGTATCCATAGCCCGAAAGCATCCTCGAAAGCCTGTACAGCGGTAATCCCATAACATTAAAATAACAGCCATCAATACATTTTACCATAAGACTTCCATATCCTTGAATAGCATATGCCCCTGCTTTATCATAGGGCTCCCGGGTAGAAAGGTATCTGTCCAAAAACCCTGGCTCAAATACCGGCACTTTAACCCTGGTGATTTCTCTTTCTGAAGAAATCTCCATAGTTTTTGTTCTTACTATTGTCAGTCCGGTTGTAACCTCATGCCATTTATTTTCCAATTGTCTGAGCATATATTCAGCCTGGCTTCGATCAGCAGGCTTGCCAAATATCTTTTGCTCTACGCTTACTACTGTATCTGCTCCTAAAACCAACGCATCTTCANTGTTTTTTTCTCTTAAGGACTCAGCCACTTGAAGAGCTTTTCTTTTTGACATTTCCTCGGCATATTTCCCAGCCTCTGTAAACCCTACTGAGTTTTCGTCAATATCCGCAGGGACTATGTCGAATTCAAGTCCTATCTGATTTAGCAGCTCGACCCGTCTAGGTGATGCTGACGCTAATACTAGTTTTAACATGNTTTCCTCAAAATCTTCTTGTTTTATGTTTCGTTTTTTCATATTCGTGTATATATATATTGNATAAACTAAATTACATCATACCATAGATTATACACGGTCGTTAACAATGATGGAATACTTTATTATTTATATGTATTTTTAGAATTTTGAAATTAACTATACCACCTTCATCTGGTAAATCAAACAGATCCAGCGGAAGGAATATACAATAAATATCATTATTTCTTACTTCTCTTTTGACGATACTATAAGTATAATATATAATGAATGTCCATCTAAAACTTAATTATTATTAATCGCTAAGACTGAAGAGGAAAAAACATGAAAATTGAAAGATTTGGCGAAAACAGAATACGAATATTCGTGTCATATGATGACTTAGAGGAACGGGACATAGATCTTGATTCCTTTGCTTATAATTCCCCTGAAACCCAGGAGCTTTTCTGGGACCTTATGGAACAGGCGGAAATTGAGTTAGGCTTTGAGGTTCAGGAATCTCAGCTTTGCATTGAAGCAGTTTCAGATGTCGAGCAAGGCTTTGTCATCACTATAACCAGAATTGAAGAAGAAAATGACTTCGAATCCATTCACAAATTTATTAAAAACCGTTATAGAAGGAAGGATCTTTCCCTAAAGAAAAAAAGTGGCTCAGTTTGTTCTACCGTTCTGATATATTCAATCGAAAGCTTCGATGACTTATGCGTATTGGCTAAGCAGATCGAGTCATTGTTTACAGGCAGAGCTGCTGTTTATAGCCTGGATAACTCTTATTACCTTGTGCTCTCTTCTATTGATGGAAATATTTCCAACAAAGATAAATTTGACAGCGTTCTTTGTGAATATGCTGATAAAATGACTAATGTGGATTTCTTTGAAGGCTATTTAAACGAATATGGTAAGCTGCTTATAGAGAATAATGCCCTGTCATTTTTCTCTAAAATGTAGTTTCTTTACGTAATTAATTATTGATTTGAAAAAACCCGGTGTTGACCGGGTTTTCTTATTCCCTTTTTTATTCCAGAGAATCTACAATCCCTTTTAAATATACAGTAAACTCATCCTTTATTTCTTCACGATCCAGGGCAAATTCTACCGTTGCCTGTAAAAATCCTAATTTATTACCCACATCGTATCTTCTGCCTTCAAAATTATAGGCATACATGGGCTCAGACTTTGCAAGCCTGCAAAGTGCATCTGTCAGCTGAATCTCGCCGTTTTTACCCGGCTCGGCATTTTCAAGATATTTAAAAATGCTCGGATTTATTATGTACCTTCCTAAAACAGCTAGGTTAGAAGGGGCTTTATCCTTATCGGGCTTTTCAACAAGACCTGAAACCTTATAAACTTTATCATCTATTTGCTTTCCTGAAACGATTCCATACTTGGATACATCTTCCTTTGAAACCTGTTGAACTCCAAGAATGGATGTGCAGTACTCTGAATGAACATCTATCATTTGCTTTAAACAAGGAACTTTTGCCTTTACAATATCGTCACCTAAAAGAACTGCAAAGGGCTCATCACCAATAAAGGCTTTAGCACAGTAAATGGCATGGCCAAGACCTTTAGCTTCCTTTTGGCGGATATAATGGATGTTAGCTAGTTCAGCAATTTGGCGGACCTGCCCTAATAATTCCAGCTTTCCCTTCTTTTCTAATTCCTCTTCAAGCTCTAAAGACCTGTCAAAATGGTCCTCTATAGCCCTTTTTCCTCTGCCTGTAATAATAAGAATATCCTCTATCCCCGAACTTATTGCCTCTTCTATGATGAATTGAATAGTCGGTTTGTCTACTATAGGCAGCATTTCCTTTGGTTGTGCCTTTGTTGCCGGCAAAAACCTGGTGCCCAGACCAGCTGCTGGAATTATTGCTTTCCTGATCCTCATTTGCTCAAGCTCCTTTCACATCAAACAAAATCTCAAAGCTCTACCTGATCTTCAACCTCCAACCTATATCATCAGATTTATGACATCCTGCCTCAGTCTCAAATCTCTCTTCTGCCCTCCAAGGATTTGTATAAAGTAACCTCATCTGCGTACTCCAGGTCACCGCCTACAGAAATGCCCTGCGCTATCCTGGTGGTTTTAACTCCTAGAGGCTTAATTATTTTCGAAATATAAACTGCTGTTGCTTCGCCTTCAACCGTTGGGCTTGTGGCCAGAATCACCTCTGAAACCTTCCCCTTTGAAATTCTCTTGATTAATGGCTTAATGTTAATATCATCAGGCCCTGTTCCGTCTAAGGGCGAAATAAGCCCGTTTAGAACATGATAAAGCCCATCATATTCTCTTACCCGCTCCATAGCTAAAACATCCCGGGGAGTTTGCACAACGCAGATAATATCATGATTTCGTTTATTTGAGTTGCAAATCCTACAGGGATCTACATCTGTAAGATTATAGCATTCAGAGCATGTTGTAGTTTTGCGCTTTGCGTCCACCAAAGCCTTGGCAAAACCTATTACATCCTCTTCTTTTAAATTCAGGACATGAAAAGCAAGCCGCTGGGCGGTTTTTCGGCCTATGCCCGGCAGCTTTTCAAACTCTTCTATTAATCTTTGAACTGGCAATGCAAAATAATCCATTTAGAATAAACCCGGTATGTTTCCCAGGCCTCCAGTTAAACCACCCATCATATTCTTAGCCATCTCATCAGCCTGTCTCATTGCTTCATTAACTGCGGTCAAAATCATGTCCTCAAGCATTTCAATATCATCAGGGTCAACGGCTTCCTTTGATATGTGTATCTCTCGAATTTCCTTCTCTCCAGTTGCGACAACTCTAACGGCACCACCGCCGACAGTTGCCTCAACAGTTTTCGATGCAAGCTCCTCCTGAGCCTTTGCCATGTCCTGCTGCATTTTTTGGGCCTGCTTCATAAGATTACTCATATTTCCGCCCATACCGCCCATGCCTCTGGGAAATCCACGCTTAGCCATTTCTACCTCTCCTCTGCAAAAATTAATTATGTTTTAACTAATTATTTATATTATAAAGCATTTTTGAAATGTTTAATACCCCTAGTGCTTAATCAGTGGCACTCTTAATGATAAACCCTGATGGCAACATCCGCTCTCTGCCTGCTGAAGGACTGTTTACTATTTTGCCATCAATAATCATTTCCGAGGATGCTCCCCCATCTAAATTGACAGCATCCTTAACTCCTAATTTTAAAAGCTCCTGTCCCAGCTCATTTAGGGTAAGTCCGTCGCTTAAGTCCTTTTGTCTGCCATCAACCACAACAAAAACCAAGGAACCATCCTCCTTGACTCCTACCGCTGTTCTTGGAACCCTTGTCTGTAATGTACCCACCCAGCCATCCTTCAAAGGTGCAACAATTTCGTAATCCTTTAGAATCCAGCTTCCGCACTCATAGCCCCAATCATATCCCGTGAGGCTTTTACCACTGGCCAGAACCTCAAATTTCACTTCTAACATTATGCCCGGCTTTATTAAATTATCCAATTTTTTTTCATATTCTTTTCCTATAGCAGTAATTAAAAAGCCGTCCTTTGGTATTTCATATGACTTATGTCTGATAATGAGGCCCTGCACCTCGTTACCAGAAATTACAACATTAAGATGCCTTTTATCGATCCTGTTCATCTGACCATAGGACCTTGTAAAAACGTATATGCCTTCATCCTGTGAATACCGGTTGAAGTATACATCCTCTAACTTTACATCTTCACCTTCAACCCATACCCTGGTATTTACATCCTCAATAAACCCCTTATTATCCTTAACAAATATGACGGGAAAGTTTCCCGAGGCAGGAGTAAAGAGCTTTTGATCCATGTAAAGAAAGCCTCCCAAAAGGCCATTTGAATAAGAAAAACCAGCGTTCACTGCTGCCTCTGCCTGCCATTCCTCGCTCATTTCACTTAAGAACTTATAGCCAAATAAGGTTTTATGGGAGGTTACAGGCCTTACCATCACCTGAGAGTTTGATAAATCCACCTCTAAAATATGCATAGACAGATCAAAGTCCTGTCGGCTTTCCGATATGGTGTAATATCTGTACAATTCCGGCGGGGGTGAAGTGGGTGCAGGAGTTTGAGATGAAGTATCGGGCGTAGCCGTTGGAGTTCCATCCCCTTGCTGGTTAGACGAGATATGCCCATCATCGCAAAGGTTTCTTGCAATAACTGGGCATATACACCAAAGAACCATTATTGATAATATAAATAATAAAGAAATTGATAATGCTCTGGTTTTCAAAAGATTAAAAACCCTCCGGTTAGTTATCTGTTGTGGAGTCTTCAATATCTGAAGTAGATCCTTCTTCGGCAATTATTTCTTCTGCCGCTTCTACTTCTTCACTTTCTGTATCCTGTAATGCGGCCTGTGAAGTATCAGTATCGGGCCTCTCGTATTTGTAAGCTCTTTCCATTTGTGCGCTCAGCTGCCTATACATCATGTCAGATATGCCTACTCCCCGTTTGGTTGCCTCCTTCACAAGCTCGTCATCAAGCATATCCTCAAACATCGAACGGGCAGCGCTTTTCTCAAAAAGACCGCCGACAGGCACCGTTGCCTTCATCTTCTCAAAAAGGGACTTTAGCATGATGCTTTCAAATCCGTCGCAAGCCTCCTTTAGCTTTTCCATATCCCCTTCATCATATGCCTTTTTCAGGGCTGTCTCAAAATCGGCAGCATCGGTGGTAGAGGAGCTTGCCTTCATTTCTGTGTAATTGCTTTGTCCTAACCCGTCAATTTTCATCAGCTAATGCCTCCTGACAGACTGATGCTGCTACCCTATCTTCTGATATTGTTAGCTGTCTGCAGCATCTCATCCGATGTTGTGATGGCCTTTGAGTTAAGTTCATATGCTCTTTGAGCTGTGATAAGCTTAACCATTTCATCAACAATCTGCACATTGGATGACTCTAAGAAATAGTTCCTTACAAGACTTGGGGTCTCGGTTTCAAAATCGGCTATGGGCTCTCCTGTAGCACTGTTGGTCCTGTACATATTACCGCCCATGGCCTCAAGTGCAGCAGGGTTTTGAAATTGAAACAACCCGATATATTGTCCCGTTGGCATAGTAACGCCAGTTTCAGGATCCCTCACTGTGATTTCACCTGAAGGCTGAATTTCATAGTTTGCTAAATCTCCATCAAAGAATATTTCCATTCCATCCTGATCAAGAACCGGATATCCCTTGGAGTTGGCAAGCATCATTCCATCGTAAGTCAATGAGGCCTTAAAGCTGCCATCCCTTGTAAAATAGGTTCCCCCATCGGGGCCTCTTACCGCAAAGAACGCAGTACCCTCGATAGCCATGTCAAGCTTGTTGCCGGTTTGCTCCAAATTTCCGGAGGAAAAATCTCTGGCAGTTGACCTGGCCACCACTCCATGTCCAACCTGCAGATTGACAGGTCTCTGGGCATTTTCTGCTGAATATGCCTGCTGCATGGAAACATATAAAATATCCTCGAACTCTACCTTTTCTTTTTTAAAGCCTGTTGTGTTTACATTGGCTAAATTGTTGGCTATTGTGTCAACATTGAATTGCATTGCCTTCATTCCTGATGCGGCAGTCCATAATGATCTCATCATAGGTCTTCACCTTTTTTCTATTTGGACATCCCTATCCTTTTTTACGTCCTGTAAAATCTATTTATAAACTAGAGTCTTCCTACTTCATTCACGGCCTTGTCCAGGGTTGAATCCTGGTATTGTATAGCCTTTTGATTGGATTCATAGGCTCTCAAAACGGTAATCATATCAACCATTTCCTTAATCGAATCCACATTGGAGCGCTCTACAAAGCCCTGCTCAATAGTGCCCTCAAATACTCCCTCCTGGGTTTGGGCAGTTACTGTTAGTAAATTAAATCCATACTTTCTTAAAGATTCCGGATTGTCAAACTTGCGAATTTGAATGAAATCAACGGTTTCACCGTTTTGTATAACCTCTCCTCTGTTAGAAATTATAAATTCTGATCCCTCAAGGGTAATAATACCGTTTTCGCCCATTACAAAATCTCCGTTTTTTGTGACCAGGCGTCCTTGAGAATCAAGCTTGAATGAACCATCTCTTGTATAGTATTCTCTGAATTCGTTGCCTTGTGGCACGGCTATTGTAAAGAACGCACCATCATCACCATTTATGGCCATGTCTGTACTGATTCCAGTGTTTTCAAATGCCCCTTGGGTAAAATCAGTGTGAACCTCGGCTATATCGTTGTATAATGTCATGGTACCAATGTTAGCCGGGCGTGTCAGCATGTCGCTCCCATCAAAAAAGCGCTTAGCCAGAACATCTGAAAACTCCTCAAACACTACAGTATCCCTTTTAAAGCCATTTGTATTTACATTAGCCATATTATTGGATACCGTGTCCATTTTTCTGTTCAGAGTCAGCATACTATAACCTGATGTGTAAAGCCCTCTTATCATAAAGGTATTTCCCTTCTAAAATCAATTCATTCAGTATTAAATATCGGCTGATAAAGATTAATACTTTAGGTTTTTTCAATTATTAAAGATATGCTTCTCCTCGGCAAAATATAAGAATCAAGCTTACAGGCACTATAAGCCACAAAAAGCACTAAAAGGATTAGATAAAAATAGTTAAGAAAAAAGATACACCCGAAAAAAAGATGTAGCCGTATAATGATTCATCATATCAACATAGCTACATCATATTTCTCAATTATAGAATTATCACATGCTGAAAATCAGCGAAATTATTTATTAGTAAACAATATCGGAAAAGGCATCATTTCTTAAGTAATCAAGATTATCCAAGGTCTTTCCTGTGCCTATTGCCACGCTAGAAACTGCATCCTCGGCAATAATCACCTTGATTCCTGTCTTGTGCTCCAAGAGCTTATCCATGCCGTATATCAAGCATCCTCCGCCTGTCATAACAATACCCCTGTCACTTATATCAGAGGCCAGCTCGGGTGGAGTCCTTTCAAGAACGGAGTGCACTGCTTCAATAAGACTTGAAACAGGCTCCTCTAATGCTTCCATAATTTCAGAGGATGATATGGTGATAGTCTTTGGTAATCCTGAAACCAGATTTCTGCCCCTGATATCCATATATACTTCCTTTTCCCTTGGGAAAACTGTTCCTATTTGAATTTTGAGCTCTTCTGCTGTCCTTTCACCAATCATAATATTATGTTTTTTACGCATATATCGAATTATTGAATCGTCAAATTTATCGCCGGCTATTTTTACAGAGCTGCTAATAACAGTGCCCCCCAAAGAGATAACAGCGATATCGGTTGTGCCTCCACCAATATCAACCACCATACTGCCGCAGGCCTTTGTAATATCGATACCTGCACCTATAGCTGCTGCTATTGGCTCTTCAATCAGAAATGTTTTCCTTGCCCCGGCTTGGGTTGCAGCATCCTCAACGGCTCTCTTTTCAACCTCTGTAACTCCTGAGGGCACACAAATCATAACCCTTGGCTTAAAGAGCTTAAAAAAGCTTTTTGCGCTGACCTTATTAAGAAAATATCTCAGCATCTTCTCTGTATTGTTAAAATCTGATATGACACCATCCTTTAATGGACGAATTGCCACAATGTTTCCTGGTGTCCTACCAAGCATTTTTCTTGCTTCTTCGCCAACTGCTAAAGTATTGCCGGTGTTCTTATCAATTGCCACCACAGATGGCTCCCGCAACACTATTCCTTTGCCTTTAACATATACCAATACTGACGATGTTCCTAAATCCAGCCCAATATCCAATCCAAGGCCCAATCTGTACAACCCCTTTTCCGATAAATGTGGTAATATTTGAATTTTTCACTGGTTTTATCTTATCAATATATTTCCCGGATATCAATAGAAAAAAGAAAGTTCGCTATATTTTGCAAAAAGTCGGTTTTACCCGACTTTTCTGCCCTCTCTGCCGTATTTTTGTCTGGTTGCCTCTCCACCACGTATATGGCGTTCTGCTTTGTTCTCATCAAGTATTCTCTTAACCTGCCCTGCCATAGACGGATCCAGCTTTGCTAATCGCTCGGTCACGTCTTTGTGCACAGTAGACTTAGAAATTCCAAAATTTTGTGCAGCTGCCCGCACCGTCGACCTGTTTTCAATAATGAAGCTACCAAGCTCCAAGGCGCGTTCCTCTATGTAGTGTCTCATGCGCCCGCCTCCTGCACAGCGCCTAAATCGGCTTGATGTCCCGCTACTATATATATTAAGAAAAGCTAGTCTTAATTCACCTAATTTGAGCATCCGACAGGGCATAAAATCATTATAAACATGTGGTAAGGCGGCTTATCTGATTCTCACCTCACCTTTATATATTTAAAGGAGCCCTTCCGGGCCCCTGGTATTATATGCTGAACATTGTCCTTATTGATAGTAATAGTATCATGTGTTTCAGTGACGGCTTTTAGTTAAAATCAATATACGCTGCTGGGTCAACCAATTTATTTTCCTTATACAGTTCAAGGTGAAGGTGTGTGGGCTCTGCACTTTCAAATATGGCCGTTGCTCCTACCGCACCTATCGGGTCACCAAGCTTCACTTCCTGACCTATCTGAATGGTCTGATCACTCGCAAGGTTAGAGTAGATTGACTTATATCCATTATTATGGTCTATTACTACGGTAAAGCCATATCTGGGATCATTCTTAACCTCTAATACCTTTCCGTCGCCAATACTGCGGACAACCTCTCCTCGGGGCGCAGCTATATCAACTCCGCTGTGAGTTCTCCACTCATTAAATGTCGGTGAAAATACAAGCTTATCCATGGAATACTCTGATTGAATTTTTCCTGACATCGGGGGTTTAAAGGCAGGCCTTACTATGGCGAGCACAACATCTTCAGTTGCTGAATCATCAAAAAAATCTGTCTCTCCGCTTGTGGTAACAGACGGATCCTGGCCTGATGTCTTTGAGTCCTTGTCTTCCTTTTCCCCATCTTTATTATCTTCTTTATTATCCTTCACATCTTTATCAGCCTGTTCTTCCGGATCATTATCAACCTGCATTTCGTTGTCCTCAGGATCCAGATCAAAATCCTCCATACCGATATATGGATTATCCTCTGAGAAATCACTGCCCCAGTCGATAGAGCTTTGGTCACCAAAATCATCCAGAGGGTCTTCAGCATCTCCTAAGCCTATTTCGTACCCATTTTCGCTTAAATCATCCCCTGCTATGGGTGGCTTGGCATCCGGATCCTTAAGTATCTGATTTGTTGAAAAATAGACTACTCCTGCTGCTAAAACACATAACCCTACTACAATGGCAATATAAAAGCCGCTTTCTTTCATGAAGGACTTAAATTTGTTTCCTTTTGGATCATTATCTTTAAATCTTCCCTTGTTGTTCACAATATCCACCTCCGTTTTGTATTATTGCCAACGGAAGTGGTTTTATACTTTATTACCTTAATTCTTGAACCGTAATTCCCGAGTAAAAATATCCCAAAATCTCATCATATTTTAAGCCCTTTTTGGCGAGATAATCGGCTCCGCATTGGCTCATTCCCACACCATGACCATATCCCTTTGATATAATTTCCACCTCGTTATTATCTAAAAATTTAAACTCTAGGTTGGTAGATGGAAGGGAAAAAATCTCTCTGAACTCTGCTCCCGATAAAGTGATATCGCCCAGCCTGATCTTATCTATTCTGCCGCTGAAGGTATAGGACAAAATCTCCAATTCTTTTTCTGCACTTTCACCTATATTTGCTTCAGAATATTTGCTTTTTATTTGATTAACTATCTTGTTCCAGGATAATACCGTTGTGTTTTCAAAGCCTTCGTACAAGCTTTCGTCATAACCTGTGACACTTTTCAAGTAGGGAACCTCTCCTAACCCGGACCAAACCTCTTCTATGTTTTCAGTAATTCCACCACTGTTTGAATGATAGAGCGGGTTAATAAGCTGGCCTGCATAGGTCATAACAATACCTTTCGTCTCATATACCGCATCCTGAATCTTCTCCCAGGCCCCTCCACTTCCCCTGTTTTCTAAATATTTTTCTTTTGAAATATAGCTCTGGCAATGACCGGGCTCGGTACATACATGTGCACTAAAGTGTTCTCCCTCCGATCCATAAAGACCCTTTGCCCGGCTCAGAGCAAAGGTTCTTGCCGCCACGGCCTGTGCCTTCAATGCCTCAGGATGAAAGCTGGCTGGCATTTCTGCCGCCACTACTCCTGCCACATATTCTTCAAGGTCATGCACATCAATTATCGAATTGGCTACATCATATACAATAATGCTATCCGTATCACTCAAATAATTAGATACAGGCAAATCAGATCCTTGATTATCTACCTGTTTTTCCTCAGGGGGAGGAATAAAAATCAGCATTAATACAAGGGGCAAAACAAGCAAGGCTATGTTTTCCAATGTCAAAGGAATCTTCTTTTCCTTCACAGAGCCTGTCTTAACCGTTCTTCGTGCAAAGCTATTATTTTGTTTTATTCTGCGGCGATTTACGCCATAAGCTCGTCTATCCATACTTAATTTTATGAATGTTTTTTTATTCTCATGCAAGAAAAGTATGGATTCTTAATCACTATTCTGGTCTGGATTATTAATTCTTATATAGTTCAGAATCAAACATCCAATTATTAAGATTTGCCACTTCTAAAATCAATAAGTACAGTTGTACGTGCACTAAGACACTTTTGATATGAAAAAATCAGATGTTCGATTACTCAAACACCTGATATTACTTGGTCGAGGTGAGAGGACTTGAACCCCCGGCATCTTGGTCCCAAACCAAGCGCGCTACCAGCTGCGCTACACCTCGAAGTATTATATTCTGCCTTCAAATTCAAAAGGCAAAGCCTATTATACCTTGTTTCCATAATTATTTCAATACCAAATTTGGCTATATCCCTGAAAATCTTGAGAACCTCGTTTGAAAAACTTAATTCCTCCTTCTCAGCAGTTGATGCGGAAGCTAGTTTTGCATAAATGTATGGTGTTCTTAAGGTGGTGCCTCATTTGGAGGTGCATATAAATAAGAGCAATGTATCAAGCCTTGCAATGTCTGGGTGTTCTTGCATTGTATGCAACAGAAAATGTATAATAGGTCTTGGTCTCGTTAAAAACATAGTANGCTTTACCTAATTATTTACAATGGACAATGATTCTATAACACTAGGGAGTGAAGGCTAAAACTATATGCTTCAAAAAATTCTATCCAGAATGAGAAGAGCAATTGAAGACTACAATATGGTCAGCAACGGGGATAAGATAGCAATTGGTGTGTCTGGCGGAAAGGACAGCCAACTTTTAGCGATTGCTTTAAAAGAGCTTGCTCGTTTTCTGCCTGAAAGGCTTGAGCTTGTTGCAATTACTATTGATTTAGGCTTTGAAGACTTTAATCGGGACAGGCTTCTTAAATTCTACGATAAATTAAAAATTGATTACCATATAGAGAAGACTAATATAGCTCAGGTTGTTTTTGATGTCAAAAATGAGGCTAATCCCTGCTCCCTATGCTCAAACATGAAGCGCGGAGCAATACACAATGCTGCCAGAAGGCTGGGTTGCAACAAGGTTGCCTTTGCCCATCATAAGGATGATGTTATTGAAACATTCCTGATGTCACTTATTTATGAAGGAAGTATCCGGACATTCGCTCCGGTTACTTACTTGGATAGGAAGGATATTACTCTGATAAGGCCTATGATCTATTGTGAAGAAAGCCTAATTCGCTCAACCGTTGAATCACTGGATCTATCTCCCATACCAAGCACTTGCCCTGTGGATGGGAATACAAAACGCCAGCTGATCAAGAACCTTATTTCTGGCTTAGCCGAAGAAAACAAGCATATCAAATCTAATATCTTTGGTGCAATAAAAAGAGGAGATCTCAACGGCTGGGGCAGCTAGCGTAAGAGCTATTTCAGATAATACTTATTCTTTCTATTAAATACCATAAAAAACCTGATTTTATACATTGCTTAAATGTAAAGATTAGTTATAATAACATTACTCTTAATATCAAAAAGAGTTCAGCTACCTTCAAACTTAATTAAATTATTACATTATATAGGAGCGTTTATGATTTTTTTAGCATTAATCTACTTAGCATTTATCAGTTTAGGACTTCCCGACTCTCTGCTGGGGTCTTCCTGGCCTATTATGAGTGTCGAATTCGGATCGCCAGTTGAAAGCGCTGGCATTATTTCTATGATTATATCAATGGGCACTATTGTATCCAGTCTGTTGGCCCATCGGGTGATAAAAAGATTTGGAACCGGTAAGGTAACAGTGGTAAGCGTGGCAATGACAGCCTTTGCCCTATTGGGTTTTTCATTGTCAGGATCCTTTATGTGGCTTCCCATTTTTGCTATACCCTTGGGCTTAGGTGCAGGGGCAGTTGATTCAGGCCTCAACGAATTTGTAGCTGAGCACTACGAAGCAAAGCACATGAATTGGCTCCATTCATTCTGGGGCTTAGGTGCCATGCTCGGACCCATTCTTATATCTGCACTAACTCAACTAGGACATAATTGGCGAAGCGGATATTTAAGCGTATCAGTGATTCAGTTTGTCTTAGTAGCACTGCTCTTGTTCTCTCTTCCTATGTGGAAAAAATATGAGAAGAACTCAGTTAACCCTAATCATGATGATAGTAAGCATCACAAAAAGCAAGGCAAAGGTCTTTTTGCCCCACTTAGGGCCAAAGGTGCAATCTTTGCTATGTTAGCCTTTTTCCTGTATACATCGGTTGAAACCTCTGTCGCATTATGGGGAACAAGCTACCTTGTCAGAATAAAGAGTATCCAGCCTGAAATTGCCGCCGGATGGGGATCCCTGTTCTTCTTAGGAATTACAATCGGTCGTATGCTAAGCGGCTTTGTATCTATGAAGCTTAATAATGAGCAACTGATTCGACTTGGATGNATTCTTCTCCTTGTAGGAGTAGTTGTTCTGATTCTGCCTTTGCCTGTAATCTTTTCATTAGTAGCCTTTATATTAATAGGCTTAGGCCTGGCACCCATTTTCCCTTCATTGCTTCACCAGACTCCTGTGTACTTTGGAAAGTATGATCCTCAGGCCTCAATGGGCCTACAGATGGCCTTTGCCTACACTGGTACCACTTTGATGCCCCTGATTTTCGGAAAACTTTTTTCCTTTGTTTCTTTTACACTTATGCCCTATGTACTATTAGTGTTTGGGATTGGCTTACTGATCTCTACCGTGCTTCTTTCCATCAAAGCAAAAGACAATGCTTCCGAAGCCTAAAACAGGCAATACCTCAGAAATCGAGACTAATTGTTTATTTAATTACAATAAAAAAGAACTTCTGATCCGTTACAGAATCAGGAGCTCTTTTTTTCTGGCGGAGAAGCGGGGATTCGAACCCCGGCTAGAGTTACCCCTACTAACGGTTTAGCAAACCGTCCCCTTCGGCCACTTGGGTACTTCTCCGAATCAGTCTATTAATGTGAGTTGTGACAAGGAAAATGACTTTCTACCTATCATCATCTCATAAAATATGGCGGAGAGAGTGGGATTCGAACCCACGGTAGGCTCACACCTACGCCGGTTTTCAAGACCGGTGCCTTAAACCAACTCGACCATCTCTCCAATTTTAAGCGACGAATTATATTTTACAGCAGGAAACGTGCTTTGTCAACACGGCAAAGGGTGTGGAATTTTTCCACACCCTTATATAAATACGCTTTTAGTTTACCTTACCGGGTCTCCGTACCCCGCATCAGTTCCCCGGTTGTCTCGCGGAGTTCCTATTTGCAATTTCGATTGCCTTAGTCACCATATTTCCACAATCCCTGGATGAAACTGAGCCCCATCCTTCTTTGCTAACCTTATCATACACACCAAGCTCGCGGGCAATCTCATATTTTAGATCTTCTGACATAACCTTATGTCTACTCATGATCTATCCCTCCTTAATGATAAACCTCGGCGTACATGATTATATTTTCCCATTCTAAAATCTTTATACAAGCACTTCTTAGAAAAGTTATCCACCGTTGTCCACAACATTGTGGATAACTTGTAAAGCCACACAACCCTTATGGTTACAAGGTTATATGGCTTTTGGGCATGTTTATGACTGTTTTAGCTCATTTTCTGTGGATTGTTTCTGAGTTTATCCACAAGACATCATTACAACCTTACTTCTTATCAAATTTTAACGGTTTTTAGACATATTTTAACAAAAAAACTGTACATTTTTACAACTTTGCATGTCTATCTTTGTTGCTTTCAATGAAATCCTGTCGAAGCCTATAAATGTACTTGACTTTTATTCAAAACGTAGGCTTATATCAGCCGCTTTTACTGAATGTGTCAGCGCTCCTATCGAAATCAGGTCTACGCCCGTCTTAGCAACAGCTTCAACCGTTTCATCAGTAATATTCCCTGAAGCCTCGGTCAGAGCTCTGCCTTCAATATAATCCACAGCCTCTTTCATTTTCTCCAGAGTCATGTTGTCAAGCATAATAATTTCGGCACCGGCTTCCAGAGCCTCTTTTACCTGGTCTAGCGATTCAGTCTCAACCTCTATCTTAATGGTATGAGGAATCATCGCCCTGGCCCTTTTTACGGCCTGAGTGATGCCACCAGATGCCTTGATATGATTATCCTTAATAAGAACTCCATCGGACAGTGAGAAACGGTGATTAGTGCCTCCGCCTATCCGTACTGCCATTTTGTCAAGATAACGCAGGCCCGGAACAGTCTTTCTGGTATCTACAATCTTTGTTGACGTATTTTCAAGAAGATCAACAATCCTTCTGGTGGTTGTGGCTATCCCCGACATTCTTTGAAGAAGATTCAAAGCTGTTCTTTCAGCCTTAAGTAAGGCTCTGGAATTCCCGGAGACATGCATAATTATTGTACCCTTTAAAACTTTATCCCCGTCATTTACCAGTCGCTCGACATAAACATTTGGGTCAAGCAAAGCAAAGACTCTTGCAAAAATCTCAGTTCCGGCTATTACGCAATCCTCTTTTGCAATAAGCCTGGCCGCGATAACCTCGTTTTCTGGCACTGTGCTGTCTGTTGTAATGTCTCCCATAGGCATGTCTTCCTTCAAGGAGCGCAGAATAATCTCGTCAATTATTGTTAAATCAATCATTATTGGGTTCACCTCTGAACACTATATTTCTTAGCCAATTTATATCATCAGTATCGGGATAATCTGACCTGTAATGAGCGCCTCTGCTTTCTTTCCTGGTCAGCGCCGCTTTAATCACCTGTGCTGAGAGAATCAGCATGTTTTTAAGCTCAATCATCTGAACATTTGAAGCATTTACTCCTTCAACAAGGGAGCTTATCTCCATAACTGTCTCCATTGCTTCGTTTAAGCTTTCTTTTGTCCTTATTATACCCACATTATTATTCATTACAGACTGCAGCCTTTTTATCAATGACCTACAGTCTATTTCCTTTTCTATATACTTCCGGTCATTTTTTATCTTGGGCTTGAAGCCCTCCCGAATCTTAATACTATCTAAGTTTTCCTTCACAATCTTGCCAATTCTCCTGCCAAAGACCAGTCCCTCTAAAAGAGAATTTGATGCTAACCGGTTTGCTCCGTGAATACCATTACAGGCAGCCTCTCCAACCGCATAAAACCCCAGAATATTGGTGTTTGCCCACTCGTCGGTTTTAATGCCACCCATACTGTAGTGTTGGGAAGGTGCCACAGGAATATAGTCCTTAGACATATCAATGCCGTAGGACAGACACTTACTGTAAATTGTAGGGAAGCGGTTCTCCAAAAATTCCTTATCCTTATGAGTTATATCTAAAAAGACATGGCTTATATTGTTCTTCTGCATCTCCTGGAAAATGGCTCTGGATACCACATCCCTTGGGGCCAGCTCTTTAAGGGGGTGATATTGCTCCATAAAACGCTCTCCTTTATGGTTTCTTAAGACAGCACCCTCTCCCCTGACAGCTTCTGATATTAAAAAGCTTTGATTCTCAGGATGACATAGGACCGTGGGATGAAACTGGACAAATTCTAAATCCATCAGCTCTGCCCCTGCCCGATATGCCATAGATGCTCCATCACCCGTTGCCACCTCAGGATTGGTAGTTTTAGAATAAAGTCTTCCGTATCCTCCCGAGGCACAGACTACTACCGGAGCATAATATGCCACAAGCTCTGTCCCCTCTTCATTCGTGGTAAGGACGCCCTTACACTCCCCCTTTTCGGTAAGAATGTCTATAGCAAAGGTCTGCTCTTTAATAACCACATTATCAAGACAGGACACTGCACTTACAAGAGTATCACATACTTCCTTTCCGGTAGCATCACCTGTATGTATGATCCGGTTTATACTGTGAGCTCCCTCTCTGGTAAGAGATAAGCGCCTATGACTGTCTCTGTCAAAATTAACACCATACAGGCAGAGATTTGCAATGTTTTCAGCTGCTTCTGTAACCAACGCCTTTACTGCAGTATCATCGCAAAGCCCTGCTCCAGCATAAAGAGTATCTTTAAAATGTAAGTCTGTTGAATCATTTTGATCTAAGGAAACGGCTATGCCTCCCTGGGCAAGGACTGAATTATTTATCTCGATACTTTCCTTTGTGATAATAAGTACTCTTGTGTTCCGCGGGCAGGATAAGGCAGTATATACACCCGCTATACCACTTCCGATTATTACCACATCAAAAAATTCGCTAGGTAAATCCTCTGTGTTAAAGTTAACAAGATATCTGTCAGTCTTTAAGTACCCCTCTATCATATACTCTTGCATTTTTCTTCACCTTCAATATATTAAGCTTCTTATTTAACTGCTAGCATTCTTTCAAGGCTTAATGAAGCTCTTTCAATGATATCCTTATCAAGGGTTATCTCGTGCTTCATGTCCCTTAGCGACTCATATAACTTCTCCATTGTTGTTTTCTTCATATTCGGACAGATAAAATTATATTTCAACATATGAAATATCTTATCTGGATTTTTCTTTTTAAGCTGATGCAGAATGCCTTCTTCTGTCCCGATAATAAATTCTTTTTTATCTGATTTTGTACAATATTCAATAATCTGTTTTGTACTTCCTACATAATCAGCCAGCTCCGCAACCTCAGGCGGAACCTCGGGATGTATTGCCAGTAGAGCATTCGGATATGCTTCTCTTGCCTCTGCTACATGCATAGGACTCAAAGCATTATGAGTAGGACAGAACCCGGGCCAGAAGATGAAATCCTTTTCCGGGATCTGCTTTGCAATATTGCTTCCCAGATTTCTGTCAGGCAGGAAAATAATCTGCTTGTTATGTACTGATCTTACTACCTTTTCGGCGATTGAGGATGTGCAGCAAATATCACACTCGGCCTTTATCGCTGCAGTAGTATTTACGTAGCATACCACTGCTGCTTCAGGATATCTTTCCTTGAGCTTTCTTAAGCCCTCCACATCAGCCATGTCGGCCATTGGACAACCGGCATCAGGTGCCGGAAGAAGTACTGTCTTGTCCGGGGATAAAATCTTGGCACTCTCAGCCATAAAATGTACTCCACAGAAAACTATTACATCCTTATCAGTATCAGCGCAATATCTGCTGAGCTCAAAGGAATCCCCTACCATATCGGCTATATCCTGTATCTCTCCATCTTGGTACAAATGGGCTACAACAATAGCATTTCTTTCTTCCTTTAAGCGCAGAATCTCGTTTTTATAGTCCATAATCTTCAGCTCCTGTAATTATCTTCTATCCTTTTTATGGGGACGCACCTGGGAGAAAAACCGTTTCCTGTTCTTTGCTACCTGACGCTTTAGCTTAACCCAGTTTATAATATCTCCTCCAAAGAAAAGCAGGTAGTTTAAAACTGCAACTAAAATTGCTACAGCATTATACCATGCGCCACCAATAATAAATATAACGATTGAGAAAATGAGAAAAGCAGCGTCTAAAATTCCCAAGTATTTAGCCTTAACCGGTAGAATAAAAAATAATAAAAATTCCTCGTCGGGAAAAAGTGTCGCATATGCTAAAAACAATGACATGTTAAGATAATAACCTGACATATATCCCCATCCAGCAAAGAGATATAAAATAAATGCTCCGATTATGGAACCGAGCATACCTATCAGGTAATACATATTTAATTTGAAGGTCCCCCAATAACGCTCTAGTGAGGCTCCTATCAAATAAACCAGGTAAACAGAAAACAGGATAAACACAATATTATAGGTTTCAGGGATGAATACAAAGGTAATTAATCTCCATATTTGAAATCCCTCGACTATACTTTTCGGATTAAGCACCAATATACTGTGTGCATTAATCCCCAAACTTTGAAGGATAAAAACCAGAAGATTAAGTCCTGCAATGTACATGGTCAGGTTTTTTATGGCATAACGGCCATATTTGAATTCGAGCCTTGATAGGCGTTTCATTTTCATATCTCCCTTGCAAAAATAAATATTAAAGTTATTATACGGCAAATCAACATGAATAACAACAATTCATGATTTTATCATAATCTCTATAATTTTATTCATTAATAGTTATTTTGTTCGTTTAATTATAGTTAAATTCAAGGAGTAAAACCTGATGCCTAATAAATTACAAATTGGTTGATTAAAGCAGCTGAATATAACAACCCCCGATGACAACAATGTCCTCGGGGGTTATCTGGTGCTCGAAACCGGAGTCGAACCGGTACGGATGGTTAGTCCGACGGATTTTAAGTCCGTTGTGTCTGCCTGTTCCACCATTCGAGCAAAAAAGCAGCATACTTATTCTACAACATGACACAAACTGTGTCAATAGAGCATTCCTAATCCTTAATGTATATTTTTACCTTCTCCTTAGTCTCTTTATCCATCTCTGCCTCGACTACGGATCCAACTTCACTGTAGTCTACAGACAAAACCTTACTGTTGTCATATAGCCATGAAAGAACCCCACCTTCAGAAAATGGAATTTCTAAGGTTACCTTTACTCTTACCTCACACAGCAAGTCCCTGAGGTGCTCCTTTAGCTTGTCCAGCCCAATCCCTGTTTTGGCTGATATTTCTACAATAGGGCAATCTGAATCCACTCTCGGGATCTTATCCTCTTCTACTATGTCTACCTTGTTCAAAGCTATTATACAAGGCTTTTCCCCTGCCCCAAGTTCATGGAGAATATCCTCAACTATTTGTATATGATTTTCTGCGTACATGTCAGAGGCGTCAACCACTATAATAATTGCATCAGAAACAACCACCTCTTCAAGGGTTGACTTAAATGCATCCAAAAGATGGTGAGGCAGTTTTCGAATAAATCCAACTGTATCGGTAAGTAAAATTGTATCATTATCTTCTAACTGAAGCTGCCTGGTGGTGGTGTCCAGGGTTGCAAAAAGCAGGTTTTCGGCAAACACATCCGAGCCACAGAGAGTGTTTAGCAAAGATGACTTGCCCGAGTTGGTGTATCCAACCAGCGATACCACCGAAATACGGTTACGCTTTCTTTCAACTCTCAAGACTCCCCTTTGCTGTTTAATTTCCTTCAGCTGAGCCTTTAAGGTTGAAATCCTTTTGCGGATATGCCTTTTGTCTGTCTCAAGCTTGGTCTCTCCTGGTCCGCGGGTTCCTATTCCGCCACCTAAACGGGAGAGAACCTGTCCCAAACCATATAGCCTCGGTAAATTATACTCCAGCTGGGCTAGCTCTACCTGAATTTTTCCTTCCCGGCTTCTTGCTCTTTGTGCAAATATATCTAATATTAAGCCCGTCCTATCTAAAACCTTTACTCCAAGGGCTTCCTCAAGATTTCTCTGCTGAGAAGGGGAAATCTCTTCATCTATTATAACCATATCGGCCTCTGTAGCCTGAACCATCAGTCTGAGTTCATCTACCTTGCCTTTGCCTATAAAGAATGAAGAATCCCTACCCTCACGGTTTTGGATCATGGTCGCGACAACATCTGCCCCAGCGGTCTGGGCAAGCTCTTCTAGTTCTATCAGGGATATTTCTGCTTCACTTGTTCCTAAGATGTCCTTAGTCTCCTGGGTCTTCAGACCGACAAGAATAGCTCTTTCATTATCATTTTGGAGGTTTTCGCCATAATCCTTTAAAAAAGCATCGGCCTCATTTATAAAATCTATGAGGGCAGCAAAATCCTCCTTATCTGCCCCATAAGGGCCTAAAACCTCTACATCTCCAACTGCTAGGGCTGACGGCACAGCAACATATATTTCATCAGGATTTTGTCCCGTTAAACCGACAGCAGCAATCATATCCAGCTTCAATTGTTTAAGAGTGCTTATATCAACCGCAGAAAGCATTCCACCTGCATCGGGATGAGTGTGAATACATCTTACGCCACTTAAGCGATTCTTGTTTCTTCTTCCCTCAACCTCTGATAAATCAACTGTTTGATGATCACCTACGCTGACATCGATGATACGGCCTTTTCTGTCAACATAAACAGAGATTTCTCTTTTTATTAAGCCTGATATAGAAGCAAGAGTGTTGATAAGCTCCTCACTCCAAAGCTTGTCTGAGGGTATTTCCAGTTCGTAAACACCTTCAAGCTCCTCAATAATTCCCTTTTTTAAGCCCTCTGTATTCCCGTTTACTATCATTAAATTCCTTCCGTTTTCCTTAATCATTTTATTATCCCTTGTTGAATATATTATATATAATCTTTACTTTTTTGTCTTTATTGAAATTACTTAGCCTTTCGAAATCCTTTTGTGGGTTACAAAAAAGACATACCTACTACTCTTTCATCTATTAAATAATAATATAATGATTTCCTTATTTTATGCGTCTCGGTTTCTGCCCTATGTCGCTACAGCATTATCTTTACTTATGATATGTCTCATTATTATTAATCTTAAATACTCTGTAGATCTGCTCAAGTAAAATAATTCTTGCCAGTTGGTGGGGAAATGTCATCTTTGATAATGACAGCCTGTAATCGCAGGCCTTAATAATTGAATTGTCCAGTCCTGTAGAACTTCCTATAATAAAGGTAATATCACTTATTCCGTCAACCATCAGCCTTTGTACTTCATTTGAAAAGGCTACCGAATCCAGCTCTTTTCCTTCGATTGCCAAGGCTATTATATAGCTGTTCTTCTGCAAAGCCTTATTTATTCTTTCAGCTTCTTTCTGTCTAATTTTTTCTTCAATTGCGGGAGATGCAGAAGCTGGAGCTCTTTCCTCGTCTATTTCAATAATTTCTGTCCTGCAAAAACGAGAAAGACGCTTTAAGTATTCCTTTTGAGCGTCTTGCAGATATTTTTCCTTTAACTTTCCAACACAAATAATCCTGATTTGCATTTTATTCTCCCACTGTCACACGCACAGAACCTTGCTGACTCTGTCTCTTAAAGCTACCTCAAGATAAACATCCTTTAAAGGGTTTATTTGCTTTTCTAAAAGCGCATTGGACACAGTCTCATATGCAAGCTCGGGGAAATTATTTTCCTGGCTTAAATGACCTAATAAAAACTGTTTGGTTCCCTTCGTCGCTAAATGTGCTACCACCTTTCCGGCCATATCATTACAAAGGTGGCCCTTTTCCCCAAGAATGCGCTGCTTTAATGGCCAGGGATATCTTCCGCACTTTAGCATTTCTGTATCGTGATTAGATTCCAATAAGACCATATCACTATTCTCAAGCTTTGATAAAAGCTCAGCATCCATATGGCCTATGTCTGTAGCAATACTAATTTTCTTATCTTTTATAAAAATATTATATCCAACAGGGCATGCGGCATCATGGGGTATCAAAAATGAGTTGATGCCCATATCGCCTATGCAAATTTCTTCTCCCGGATTTATTTCACATATCTTATCAGATTTGATTTTGCCGATTGATGATCCTATAGCCTTCCATGTAGGGGCATTAGCATAAACAGGGAGCTGATATCTTCTTGATAATACTCCAGCTCCGCTGATATGATCACTATGTTCATGAGTTATAAAAATACCGGCAATCTTGTCAAAGGATTCGCCAATATCAGAGAGGGCTTTTTCTATCCGCCTTCCGCTAACTCCGGCATCAATCAACAAAGCCGTGTCATTATAGGATATATATATACAGTTTCCACTTGAGCCGCTAAAAAGGCTGCAAACCTTAATCATTCTTTTCTCTCCGTAAAATATGTTTAGTCTGTGCCCCTTTAGTCAGATGTCCTGGTAATAACGGCTCCGAGGCTCTGAAACTTTTCTACCATATTTTCGTAGCCTCTGTCGATATAATGTACATTAGATATTTCTGTTTCTCCCTCTGCAATTAAACCAGCAATGACACAAGCCGCTCCAGCCCTTAAATCAAGAGCTTTTATAGGTGCGCCTGTAAGCTTAGAGCTTCCCTCAATTATAGCCATTCTTCCTTCTACACGGATGCTGGCCCCCATTCTCTTAAGCTCCTCAATATACTGAAAGCGATTTTCAAAAATGCCCTCTGTAATGGTACTAGTTCCATCTGCACGAAGGAGCAAAACAGCTGCCGGCGGTTGTAAATCAGTAGGAAAGCCGGGGTATGGAAGTGTTTTAATATTTACCTTATTAAGCCGATCCTTAGCTGAAATGCGGATGCTATCATCATATTCCTCAACCTTTACATTCATTTCCAAAAGCTTTGCTGTTAATGATTCCATATGCTTCGGAATGACATTCTTAACAAGAACATCTCCCCTTGTTGCCGCAGCGGCAATCATATATGTTCCGGCCTCAATCTGGTCGGGAATGATGCTATGAACTATATCACCTCTAAGGTTTTTCACGCCGCGGATACGAATGATATCAGTTCCTGCACCCTTTACATTTGCACCCATAGCATTTAAAAAGTTTGCAATGTCAACTATATGGGGCTCTTTAGCAGCGTTTTCGATGGTTGTTATACCCTCTGCCCTGATTGCAGCCAGCATAATATTGATAGTAGCTCCTACGCTGACCACATCAAGATAAATTGAGGTCCCAACAAGCTTATTTGCACTGAGCTTGACTAAGCCGTGCTCAATTTCAACCTTTGCACCAAGGGATTCAAACCCTTTAATATGCTGATCAATGGGACGAACTCCCAGATTACAGCCACCCGGGAAAGAAACCACAGCCTTTTTAAAGCGCCCTAGAAGGGCTCCCATAAGATAATAAGATCCTCTGAGCTTATGCATGTCAGGGCATGTGGCTATAAAGGAATTAACATTACTTGTGTCTATTCTTATAGTGTTTTTGTCAATATATTCAAATCCTGCACCGAGAGACTCCATAATCCCTTTTAGAATTTTGATGTCTAGAATATCCGGTACATTTTCAATAGTGCATACATCATCAAGTAGCAATGCGGCCGGCAAGACTCCCAGGGCAGCGTTTTTTGCACCGCTTACAGTTACTTCACCCTTCAATCGTTTCTGGCCGCGGATAATTAGTTTATCCACTCGTACACCAACCTTCTGGTTTTTTCTAATTGTTATTTAAATGGTTAATTATTAACCTCAAATTTCATTAACGGGTGAGGTTATTATACCATTAAGCAGTATGCTTAGCAAATACATTGCTATGCTTACTCAATTATTCCATTGTCTATTTCTTCACCTGTATATGCGTTATAGTAAATAATCCTTCCACTGTCTAATGTAACCTGCCATATGGGGTTACCATATAAGTCCCCTTCGAATAATTGTTTGTATCCAAAAACTACATTCTCTATTACTGATCCGGAAGGCAGATTAGCCATTACCAAAATTTGATACATTGATAATAGCTCATTTTTCTCATTACCCTTTTTAATATCCCATACGGGAACAGATAATGTCAATATTCCTTCATTATTTATCTCAGCATTTATAATCAGGTCAAAGAGTAACGCATCCCTGTATTTAACGGTATACTCGTATTCCTTAGAGGTGCTGAAGGTTTTAATCAGTCCCCCCGTTAAATCTGACTTTTTATAGCCAAGACTTTTTAAGTAGCTAAAAATCAGGTCTTCAAGCTTATTTTCACTATCAAAATTGTTTTTTGCATTGGATAGCTCATCCACAATTATAAGCTCTTTATCAGAAAGCTCCAGACTTTTTCTATCCATTTCTATAATAAATGTATCCTCGCCTACTGGTATACTAACTTCCTTATCAAAAACACCTTTCGCTATGCTGTCAATATCGTACTCTCTCGGCGTATATATTATCTTACCTGTGTTCGGTGAGTTTTTTGGTATTTTGGTATCTATTGTAATCTCCTTAGATCTTAGATATTCTTCAGCATAAACGATATAGTCGCTTTGAATAACTCCCTCAGAATCTGAAAGCATTATGGTTAAAAACAAAAATATGTTNAAAAGAAGAAAGGAGATTATTAGAATTGTCTTTGCCTTTGACCAATCCACTTTTTAGCCCCCCTTTTCCAACAAAGGGATAAAGTAGTCCCTTTCTTCAGTGCTTATTACCCACGCTGGAGATATCATACTGTCATTAATATCAGATAAATAAAAGATATATCCCGGTTCAAACCTTTGAAATGAGATGTCCTTGCTTTTCAGGATTTCCGGATAGGTAGAAACTATCTGATTATTAAGCAAGTCAGCAAAATGCACATTATATTGTTGCTTCCTTTTGGACACGCCAAAGAATCTGATAGCCCATTTACATTCAATAATCCTCTTGTCATTTGCCTTAATTATTATGGGATGGCTAATGGGTTCCTCATTCCCTGTTGAATAATAAATAGGCACACCTTCGGTCTTGTAGGTAAACTTCATTTCGTAATAATTATCATGATTATTTATCTCTGTAAGGGAGATCTCTGCCGAGCCTATCAAATGCCTTCTCTGCTCTATAAATGTGGCTGCATGCTTAAATGCTACCGAAATATCACCAGCTGCTGAATTGTTTGCCGGAATGTATTTATACTCAAGAACGCCATTATCGTATAACCTGTACAAATTCTCGGTATCCGTAAACATTGCATAATCTATTTCAGGCAAATAATTGGCGGCGAAGCTTTCCTTCTGGTTTAAAAGAATATTCTCCTGAATAATGTCATTCTCAATATTGTACCGGGTCAAAATGATGCTTTCGGGTATTTGTACATCGACAGCGCTAAATTCTCTGCCTTTATTTTTATCCAAGGAGACAAAAATATCTTTATCAGATGTAAAATTTGATACTGTGGACAGAAGCTTGAGCCCCGGCTTATCCTGACTAATCTTTTCTAAGTCGGAGTAATACTTCTTGGGTAAAAAATCCTTTGATATATCAATGCTGTATTGATATAGCTGGTTTTCATCATATATATATACTGTGTTGATTGTTTCGTTGACATCTGCCTTAGGCATTATGATAATTGTCTTTATCCCGTCAAAGTATTTGTTTTCACCGGGCCTTGTTTTTTCAAGAAGATATACTATGCTGCTTGGCCAGTTAATATCAAAGTCTACTCTGACACATCTGGATCCTGTTATGGCTTCCCACTGATCTTTTGGCAGAATCTTATCGGGCTTTTTCTTTATCAGTTCGGGAATATAATTGTCTCTGATATCGTGCCAAACCTTATCATACTGCGTATCGCTTTCATACAATCTAAAGTGGGTCGTGCTAACAGAAATAATTATTCTTTCAGGTCTGAAATATTGCTCCTTAAAAAGATCGACATCCATCTTCTGGTTTTTAATTCCGTTACTATTAAAAATTTGGGATATTAAAGGAAAAGGAAGCCCCTGGGTCTGCATATTCCAGTGGATTCCTATTTGAACAACACTTGTAATTAGTAATATTATGAGAATCTGAGTCTTAAGTACTTCTCTCTTTTTATTTCTCATTGAGCTGCTCCAGACTATAAGGGCAAGCTACCTTTAGTTAAATAGCTGTTTCAATGTAAAAATTGTTCTCTCGATGATATTCCATCTGCTGAATGTAATGTCTAAGTTTGTAATCTGTAAATTTTCATCTAAAATGAGGTTTTCCACATCATTCTTTCTAAAGACAATGACCCTGATCTTATTTACCTTGTTGGCTCCAATATAATTCAAATCAACTGTTGTCTCTAAATAACAAACCTCTTCAGTAATATTGGATTCCCTCTCGATATCTTTTAATGGAACATAGGTATCGTCCACTTTAATGTACATCAACATAATGTAAGGATTGTCTACATCAAAGTCTTCTAAAACAGGTGTAACAAACAAATGGCGCATCTCATAAGGAAACACTCTCGAATACCCAATAGATACAAGCTCATTGGCAGATTGCGCATCTTCAGAAAAGAAAACTTCGCTATATTTTTCTTCTAAGCTACTAATAATTATTTCGCCTTTATCATTTGTAAGACTAGCCTCTGGCTCCAGCGCATCCGTCTCGGCTGCAAAAACATTTACTGATGCAGTAAGAAGGATAAGCATTATGGCCAGAAAGAAGAAAACCTTTTTTGCCATAACTCTTCCTCCGACTAAAATCCATAGATTTCACACGCAAAATACCATTTGCATATTTAATCTACATACACAACTTAGTATACCGTAATTGTGTTACAAATCCATTACGGCGCATTTAAAATGAAATTACCCTATTTTTTCATGCTTTACCGGGGCCGATATGCTCTAAACATCGAAGTGTTTCCTGAAGCGCCTCAGAAGGCTTTTTGTCTTTATTGAGCTTTTTTATGAGCCTTGCGTATCGGAAGCTTAATATGTATTTGAGTTCCCTTTCCAAGCTTACTCTTTACTGTAATATCTCCTCCATGAAGAAGTGCAATCTCCTTAGAAATGGCAAGACCCAGGCCTGTTCCTCCAAGCTGTCTAGAACGTGCTTTGTCAACTCTGTAGAATCTTTCAAATATTCTGTTGACATCCTCAGGCGGGATTCCTATTCCATTATCCTCTACGCTAATAATTACATATTCCTTATCACAGAAAATCTGAATTATTATTCTTCCGTTCTCAGGTGTATACTTGATAGAATTTCCTATAATATTTATTAATAGCTGATCAATCCTATATCTGTCAGCTTTAATAATAGGAATTCCCTGCTTTGTCTTTATGCGGATCTCCTGATTCTTTAGTCTTGCCTCCCGTTTTACCCTGTCTACACAGGATTCTAGTAAGTCTACAATCGATACATCTTCAATATTAAGAATAATTCCGCCATCATGCTGGGACAAAGTGAGCAAATCCTTCACAAGCCTTGTCATTCTATCGGTCTCGTCATTAATGACGGTGAGAAATTGCTCTGTTATTTCATGATCCTGAACTGCTCCATCTAATAAGGTTTCTGTATAACTCTTTACTGATGTAAGGGGAGTTCGAAGCTCGTGAGAAACATTTGCAACAAACTCCTTCCGCATGTTTTCCAGCCTGTGCTCCTCAGTAATATCCTGAATAACCAAAATTATTCCATCTAGTTGATCTGCCTCATTAGTAAATAAAGCGAACTGTATTTTGAAGAACCTGTCGGTATATTCTATCCTTTGTAGCGGCGCACATACGGCATTTTCGTTTACTATCCTCTCCATTGTCAGATCAATGGATAAGTCTATCATAAATTTATCAAAGTATAAAACCTGTGAAACCTTATTTCCTAATAACTTTTTAGTGGCTGGGTTAATCAGAATTGCCTCACCTGAACTATTATAGGCAATAATTCCGTCCGTCATATAGTTTAATATAGCTTCAAGCTTCTTCTTCTCGCTGGTAACCTCGCCTAACATGCTTTTTAGGCGATCTGACATATAGTTAAATGTTTGTGTCAGCTTACCAAGCTCATCATGGGATTGCACCACTAGATTATAGCCAAAGTCTCCATCGGTGATTTTCTTCGCCTTATGCATTATTTCATTAATAGGTTTGGTAATGGTGCTTGAAAGCAATGAGCCTATTATCCCGGCGACTGCAAGGGCTAATAGCGTTCCCATCAAAATTACATTGCTGAATTCTTTAAGAACTAAAAGAGCCCTTGCTCTTGAATATTTAAAAAACAGTATGTAATCTCCGTCTGTAAGCTTTTGAGTTTTTACATATGAGTAAAAATCTCCGCTTTCAGCCTTTGTATAGCCTTGATCTTCACCTATAACCTGGCTTTCCGAAGCTAAAACAGACAGGAGATTCTCTGCCTTGAAAATCTCGTTTTTAAATTTGATCTTATCTATTTGATAAAGCTCATCTGAGGAATATAAGACTTCTGTCGTTTCTTTGTTTATAACAGTAAAACTTTTATCAATGCCTAAAATAAAACCCGCAATTATGGGATTGTTTCTAAGGGTATTAATGAGCGCGCTATAAGAAGTATTATCCTCAGTAATACCCAGCACTTCATAGTTAGTCTCAATATTGTCCTTAAATTCAGTGTAGAATATTTTCTCCACCTGAGAATTTAAAAACACCCAGACAACCGACATCAATACAAAGGTTATCAGTACCAATATCAGTACCAATCTCCATTGTATACTGCGCAAAAATCTGAATCTTAATAAGCGTCTTTTCATTTTTACCTTTTATACCGCCGGATTAAAGTAGTATCCTACACCTCGTTTTGTTAATATGTACACAGGCTTTGAAGCGTCTTTCTCCAACTTTTCTCTGAGCCGTCTGACGGTAACATCTACTGTCCTTACATCGCCAAAATACTCGTATCCCCAGACCTTTTCCAAAAGGTTCTCTCTTGTGAAAATCTGACCCTTTTGTCTGCCTAAAAACTTGACAAGTTCAAATTCTCTTAATGTCAGCTCAAGAACCTGGCCTTCTCTTTTTACTTCATAACGGTTAATATCAATTTCTAAATCAGTAAAGCGAAGAATTTCATCCTTTTCCTGAGGAACACTATCTTCAATAGCCCTTCTGAGATTTGCTTTAACCCTTGCTATAAGCTCTCTGGGGCTAAAAGGCTTAGTTATGTAATCGTCTGCCCCCAGCTCCAATCCAAGGACCTTATCAACCTCTTCTTCCCTTGCTGTAATCATTAGAATAGGAACCTGTGAGGTCTGCCTTATTTTACGGCAGACTGTAAAACCGTCAATCTCTGGAAGCATCACATCTAGCAAAATCAGATCTGGCTTTTCTTTTTCAGCAATTTCAATAGCCGACTTACCGTCATATGCCTCTAATGTGTCAAAGGATTCTTTATTTAAATTAAACTTAATAATGTCCACAATATTCTTCTCGTCATCAACTATCAAAATTCTCCTTCTCATTTGTTACCTCCACAGATTTATCAATACAGAATTATATGAAATTTATAGGTTAATTATATCATATGCTTTGCAAATAGCAATTTAATGCCTGAATGTTAATAGGTAATATTGTCTATTATTGTCAGAATTGTTGCAGATAATACCATATAAATGGCTTACCCTGTCTATATTAGACGAATTATTATACTTTTGGTTCACATGTAAATTATACCACATGTTCAAGACAAGGGGACGGCTCCTTATCTCACTTTACCATAAATTTGGGGAGCTTCCTTATCTCCTTCGACACAAAAACAAAGCCCTGAGATACTAACTCAGAGCTTTGATAAAAATTCGGCAACGACCTATTTTCCCAGGCCGTTTCCAGCCAAGTATCGTGGGCACTAGAGAGCTTAACTTCTGTGTTCGGAATGGGAACAGGTGGATCCTCTCTGTTATAGTCACCGAAATTATTTGCTATTCAATTGGATGTAACGGATAATTTATCCGTTTGCACCCTCAAAACTGTATAATGATTCTCTGCTCTACGATTATGTTCACTCATTTAAGAGAACACTCCAACTTTATGTTGGAAATTTAGTTAACCATTTGCATTGTTTTGATACATTACTACCAATAATGCTTTGGTCAAGCCCTCGACCTATTAGTATCGGTCAGCTAAATATGTTGCCATACTTACACCTCCGACCTATCAACCATGTAGTCTACATGGGGTCTTACCCATAAATGGTGGGATATCTCATCTTAGGGCGAGCTTCACGCTTAGATGCTTTCAGCGTTTATCTCATCCGCACTTAGCTACCCAGCTGTGCCACTGGCGTGACAACTGGTGCACCAGAGGTGCGTCCATCCCGGTCCTCTCGTACTAGGGAAAGCTCCCTTCAAATATCCTGCGCCCACGACAGATAGGGACCGAACTGTCTCACGACGTTCTGAACCCAGCTCGCGTACCACTTTAATTGGCGAACAGCCCAACCC
>JGI24708J26588_10000367_pt1 | contig 36397 bp, 44 predicted proteins | sample BioPla1DNA2_FD_26588 | JGI IMG/M metagenome (IMG submission 26588) | reverse complement strand
TAAATTATTAACGCTTGACATGGAATACTTGTCCTGATAAAATAATAATTTTATTGACAAACATCGTCGCATGTGGTATACTAATGGCTACAAAAAGGCATAAGGGCGGTGGAAAAGTGACTGAGGAGATGAATACTCTCCAGCGGATCAAGCTGGATTTAGAGTCTAGTGTGGGAAAAAAGGTGAAACTTCGGGCAAATCGCGGACGCAAAAGGATAGTAGAGGCTGAAGGAGTCATTGAAAACACTTACCCGAAGATTTTCGTAGTGAAGCTCGATGANGGGCATTCTGTCAAGAGAATGTCATACACTTATGCAGACGTATTAACTAGAACAGTTGAATTAACTGTTGATGATAACATTATAGGAGATTTCGAAGCCGTTAACTTGTAAAAAAGAAAGGCTGCAAAGCACCCCATAAAGGTGCTTTTTTTTTATCCCAAATCATAAGAATGAGGGAAGGAGGTGAACTACCTTGGGCTCTCTANTGAAGAGAAAACTGGGTTCTCGCATTCTACAGCTGGGGGATCATGGAACCGATGTACTCAAANTACAAGATTATTTAAGGGAACAAGGCTATGATCTAGGAGATGAAAAATCATACGGGTATTTGACTAAAGATGCGGTCAGACAGTTTCAAAGGGAACACGGTTTAATTGTAGATGGAATCGCGGGAAAAAGGTTTTTCGCCCTCATGCTGGCAAAAAACGTTTCTTTTAGACNCCATATTCACTTAGTGCAACCCAATGAAAGCTTAGAACAAATAGCTAAATTATATAATGTCGGCCCTGAGGCTTTTGGCATTACTTCGGCAAAAAAGCATGTTTATCCGGGGCAACGTCTTCGCTTTTTCCACCGGGAAATATGGGGAATTAGTCACGATAAACTAGTGATCGCAGACGATGCGGAGCTAACGGGGATAGTTCGCTCGGGACCTCCGGAAAACGAGCAAAACTTACCGCTGATAATTTCGCCGCAAGAATTCGCTGCCCATGGCCTAGAAGACGTGCATCAGGTGTTGAAATCTAACCAAGAGCGGAAAAGTTCCGTTGAAAAGTTGGTTTCTTCAGCAAACAAGAAGCAAGGTCTTTACTTGCCGTGGGTTGAGGTGCCTGCCCTTGATGGTACCCGTTATCTGAAATTCTTAAAATCATTACGTAAAGCTTTATATCCATCCACACAATTGTGGGTCGAGTTAGGACCGGGAATCCCACCTTGGAGACTTTGGGGTGGCATAGATTATGAAGCGGTTAATGGAATAGTCGATAGGATTGTTTTTTCCCTTCCGATTCCCACAAAACCCGGTCCTTTTGATGACGGTAGAGAACTTGATCAATCTTTAAATTCGCTTTTGCCCTATGTTTGTTCTTGGAAGGTGTTACTAAAGGTTCCGGTTTATGCCTTAGAATGGGGTGAAACAAATGGCGAGATAAGCTGTGGTAAATTTGCTTATAACACAGCTCTCTCGCGAGCCTTTCGCCACGGAGCAAGATTTAGAAAAGACGATNCCGGAAATGTTTTTTATCATTATAAGAATAGGAGCGGGGATTTTCAATTAANTTTTCCCCCTTACGATTTGATGAAGAAAGTATGTTATGTGATTAATAGACAAAATCTCGCAGGGCTAGTGATTGATCGTATGGGCTATGAAGATCCAAGAATCTGGCAGGTGATAAAGTCTTATTTTAAAGCCATTTAAGTTTAATCTTTCAGAAAGAAGCATGTTTTAAGAGATCCCTTCATAGATATTAGGGAACGTTGGGGTAAGTTTGGGTAAATTTGTAAATNGAGTAAAAGGGGGAGAGAAATGAGCCTGAGTGTGAAAGAAAATCGTTTTATGGCGATTAATCGATTGGGAGAGAATATGCTCCAAACAGTCCTGCAGGGAAAGGTTGATTTATCGGCTGAAAAAGATCCCATAGGTAGAGTGGTCTGGATGAAGGGAGAAGCAACGGTAGAGTCCTTTGCTGTGGACCAAGACCGCGTTTATGTGCAGGGAGAAATTGACTTAAGTATGGTTTATGAGCCAGAAACTTTAGGGGACGAAGAGGCGGGATTGCAAAGAGTGGAATGGNCCGGCGCCCTCCCCTTTGATCATTATGTGGAGTTAATTGGTGCAAAACCTAAGATGGATGCCGAGGTTTCTGTAGATATTTTGGTTTGTGAATGGGACTTAAAATCCAGTCAATATTCTCTTGATGTGGACGTAATATTAGCAACTAAAATCCAAGTATATCAGCAACAGGGCTATTCAGTAATCGGTGATGTTAATATGGCGGCGCCGGTGAAGGTTAACGTCGATGGACTGAGCTTAAGCCCTCTACTGCCCGTCTTAAAGTTTCCCGTTAAAAAAGAAGTAACGGAAATGCTTGATGCAGAAGAGGATAACCCGGTGAAATCAGTATTAGATACCTCAGCAAGTCTCCAGATTAAAGAGACAATTATTGAATCCGGAAAGGCAATAATTAAAGGTACAGCCGATTTAAATATCTTGTGTGAACTGGCAGACTTTAGCGTTCAAGCCATAACATTTGAGAATGTCTTACCTTTTGATATTGTTGTGGAAAGCGAAAAGATTGAGGAAGGAATGCATTTGTGCAATCGCCTGTTTTCCCGTTGTGAGAGTTTTGCAGTAAACGATGGCAAAAATATTCGTGTTGAATTGAAGCTTTCAGGTTCNCTTAACTTTGAAAAACAGCAAATCATTCAGGTGTTAACTGATATCACAACACCCGGTAATCAAGTGGAAGTTAGGAAAGAGTTGGTTGGTGTAGATAGTTTTATCTGCGCCAAAACTGAGCAAGGAATTGCTCGCGGGTTGGTTGAAAGTGGCCAGCAGATGCCACCTATTCGTGAATTATTAGATGCAACTGCAGTTGCCTACTTGTTGGATTATGAGGTTGAAGAAGATAAATTAGTGATAGATGGTGTTTTAGATNTAACAATTACGTATCTAGCCCATTCAGAAGAAGATGTGAAGCCTGTGTATCGAGGGGTTTTCCCCGAGGCCATACCATTTCATCATGCCATGGCATTGTCTGGGCTCGAACCGGGCATGCAGCCACGAATTGAGCTGGAAGTTTCGCAAGTTAGATCGGATCTAATCAATAGGGAAACTGTGGAGGTNTCGGTCACAGTTGCTTCCCGGGTTAAAGTAGTGGAGTATCTGGAAATTGAACTTGCAGTAGAAGCTGTGGAAGTAAAGGAACCCATGGAAAATCCTCCATCACTAACATTTGTGTTTGTGCAAAGCGGAGATACAATTTGGAAGTTGGCAAAACAGTATCATAGTACGGAAGAGGCCATATTAGAGGCGAATCCCAGTTTGCAAGGGGATCCTGCTTCGTTAAAACCCGGTGTAAAAATTCATATACCATTATCCTAGATTAGAATAAAAGTCTTTCTCTTGCATTGTAGAGAAGGGCTTTTATTTATTTTAGGGTATAATAGATCCAAATATATTTGGAGGGGTATAGTGCTCATACTACTATTAGCGGGACTATCAGGAGCCCTCATGGCTCTGCAGGGAACTTTGAATTCTTCTCTCGGTAAGACACTGGGTTTACTAGAAGCTACCTTTGTGGTACACATAGTTGGAACAACTTCCGCGTTGATACTTCTAGTTGTGGGACTAGGAAAAGGAAATTGGCATAACTTTAAGGATGCTTCGTGGTATAATTATCTGGGTGGACTTTTGGGTGTGGCCATAGTATATCTAGTGGCGGTTTCAATTTCAAAAGCGGGTGTAGCCACGGCAACGACGGCAATAATACTTGGTCAGGTATCAACGGCGGTACTTGTGGATTCTTTTGGTCTTTTTGGTCTAGAACCCGTTCCTTTCAGTTTATGGAAAGGTTTCGGTGTTGTTTTGATGGCTGGAGGTGCTTGGCTACTCTTGTCGCGGTAAATACAGGAGGAATTCTTCTTTTGATGCTGAAATAAAAGTAAGACAGGGGGAGTATCATGGATCAGATTAGTCTGAGGGCATACGCTAAGGTGAATCTCACACTTGATGTAGTGGGCAAAAGAGAAGATGGTTACCACCTTCTCGAGAGCATTATGCAATCCATATCGCTATGGGATACAATCACCCTTAAAAGACAAGAAAGCGGAATAGAAATAGAAACAAATGATCCTAAGCTTCCTGTGGACAGTAGAAATATTTGTTGGCAGGCAGTGCTTGCTTTCCAAAAGACCACTGGTGTCGACCATGGTGTTAAGATTAACATTTCCAAGGGTATTCCCGTTTCTGCCGGTCTAGGGGGAGGAAGTGCCGATGCTGCCGCTGTGCTTTATGGTTTGAACCGTTTGTTTAACACAAATTTGGAACTTGATATGCTTCAAAACATTGGAGTTCAAATCGGTGCGGATGTGCCTTTTTGTTTGAAAGGCGGTACGGTTTTAGTTCAGGGAATAGGAGAGAAGACAACTGGTCTTACGAATCTTCCTCGGATGTTTTTTGTGTTAATAAAGCCGGATGTTGAGGTTTCGACGGCAGAAGTTTATGGGAGACTTTCTAATTCGGCACATGGAGGTAAATGGACGGAAGGTTTCAAAAAAGCTCTAGAGCGAAATAAATCAATAGAAGAGTTAAGTTTAGGGCTTGCCAATGCTCTGGAAAGTGTCACAATAGAATTGGTACCTGAAGTTGGATTATGGAAAAAGCGCTTGGTGGAGCATGGTGCTCTTAGTGCTCTTATGTCAGGCAGTGGGCCAACAGTCTTTGGCGTTTTCGCCAACGAAGAAGGGGCTGTTGCATTTAAGCGGAGTTGGCAAGGTTCAAACATTTTTTTGGCCACACCTAAATCTCACGGTGTGGAGCAAGTTTTGAACGGGGGAGTCCAATTATGAAAGTGGATGCCGTGATCTTAGCGGGAGCGCCTAATACTGGCCGTTTAAAGGATGTTAATTCTGAAGAATGGGAAGCGAGTATCTCAATTCATGGTAAGCCCATGATTAATTATGTACTCGATGCCGTACAAGGTGCGCAAAAAGTAGAAAAGATTGTCGTTGTTGGTCCGGCTGAACTGAAATCAATTTTGCCTGCAGATATTCCTTTGGTTCTGGCAGGAGATTCCATAACGGAAAATATTTTTCGTTCTTTAGATGCCTTGGAACAAAAGAATAAAATAATGGTGGTCACTTCGGATATTCCCTTCATTCACGCAGAGGCCCTTGATGATTTTATTTTGCGTTGTCTAGAATTAGATAGTGATATTTTTTATCCTTTAATCTCTAAAGAGGCCAATGAGCAGGTTTATCCAAAAAATATTCGGACTTATTTTACCCTTAAAGAGGGTACATTTACAGGTGGAAATATAATAATGGCCACACCCGCGGCTATTCATGGTTCGCGATGGATTATGGATCAGGTAATTTCTGAGAGAAAAAGGCCGTGGAAGATCATAAAAATGCTGGGATTCATGTTTATTTTAAAATTTATAACTAAACAATTGTCACTTCGAGAAATAGAGATGAGGGCAAGTGAGGTGCTGGGTTATTCGGGAACTTTGATTATTTCGCCATATCCGGAGTTGGGCACGGATATTGATAAACCAAGTGATTTAGCCTTGGCCGAGCAGATGATTACCCCTGCATAGAAAAGGAGATTTAGAATGAGGCGAGCACATCGTATCGCAGCTATAACCAAAACTTTAGTGGAGCAACCCCATCATGTTTTCGCAGTGGGAGATTTCGCTACCCTTTTTGATGTGGCTCGTTCAACGCTATCTGAGGATTTAGCCATCATTCGTTCTACCTTTGAACGGCTAGAGATGGGTAGGGTTGAAACCATTTCCGGTGCAGTGGGAGGCGTTCGTTATATGCCTTACTTTACTAGGAAACAGAGCTTAGAGCATGTTGAAGCGGTATGTAATAGGCTGCGTGAACCTGAAAGAATTTTACCCGGCGGTTTCATTTATACGGATGATTTAATCTCATCGCCGCAAATTTTGCGAAATGTTGGTCAGATTTTTGCAACTGAGTTTCAAAAACAAGATCCCGAATACGTCGTGACGGTGGAGACCGCGGGGATTCCAGTGGCATTGCAAACCGCCAATGCTTTAGACGTTCCATTGGTTGTGGTACGCAGACAAAGTCGCCCAACGGAAGGACCGGTTTTAACTATGAATTTTCTTTCCGGATCCGCTAGACATGTGGAGACCATGTCCTTATCAAGGCGGGCCTTGGCTCGTAACAGTAGGGTTTTACTTGTGGATGACTTCATGAAAGCCGGAGGAACCCTCAGGGGGTTATCTGATCTCATGGGCGAATTTGAGTGTAGTGTTGTTGGTAAAGGAGTTTTTATCGAAACCGGTTGGCCGGAAGAAAAGTTAATTAGCGATCATCTGCCTCTAATTTACTTACAAGAGGTGGATACTGTTGCACAAAAAGTAGTTGTAAGTCCGGCTGACTGGATTTTAACGTAAACCGGATCACCTCGTCATTAGGGCGAGGTTTTTGCACGTTATAAAGATGGAGGTAGGAACATGCACGAGACAGCGGCGATTATTTTAGCAGCGGGACAGGGCTCTAGAATGAAATCAAATCTAAATAAAATTTTGCATTCTTTAGCGGGTTTAGAAATGATTAATCATGTGGTTCGGAGTGTCCGCCTAGCCGCTTTTGATGAGGTTTTGGTTGTCATTGGATATCAAGGTGATAAAGTACGAGAAGTTGTTGAAGGTGTTATTTTTGTAGAACAGAAGGAGCAGTTAGGAACCGGTCACGCAGTTAATCAATGTTTAGATGAGTTAAAGAATTTTAGCGGGCCNGTATTGATTACTTATGGAGATACTCCTTTGTTTAGGCCGGATACTTTTAAAAAATTAATCCAATATCATCAAGAGCGTAAAGCGGTTGCCACCATTCTTACGGCTAAATATGATGACCCCACGGGTTATGGGCGAATTTTACGCAGTAAAGATAACACGGTTTTAGGTGTTGTTGAGCAAAAAGATGCCTCTGAAAGTCAGCTAATGATAAATGAAATTAATACGGGGACTTATTGTTTTGATAGCCAGTTGCTATTTCATTATTTAGCCCAAATTACTCCTGATAATGCTCAGGCAGAATATTACTTACCCGATGTTTTACCCTTGATGTTGGCAAATGGCCATATAGTGGAGGGCTTTATCCTAGATGACCCAGAGGAGAGCATGGGCATAAATGATCGTATCCAGCTCACTGAAGCGGGATTGATTCTTCGTGATCGCAATTGTAGGTATTGGCAAGAGCAGGGTGTTACCATTATGGATCCCTCGAGTACGTGGATAGAGCATGGGTGCACCATTGGTCAAGATACGGTTATTTATCCCCAATCTTTTATTCAGTCGGGCACAACTATCGGTGCTAATTGTTCTATTGGTCCTAATTGCCGTCTATCGGCTGCTCATATAGGTGATGGTGTAAAATTGGAAAATGCGGTTGTGGAAAACAGAGTGGTGCAGGCAGGACGNGAAATTGTTCCTTTTTCCTTTTTAACCAAGTAAAAATTTTGGAGGCTATTGTAATCATGGATCAATGTGAGAAGAAGTTAAAAGTATTTAGTGGTAACGCCAACAGGGAACTGACAGAGGACATCTGTAAATGCTTGGGCTTGGATATTGGGCATTCGGAAATCACCAGGTTCAAAGATGCGGAAATTCGAGCCAGAATATTAGAAACGGTGCGGGGAGCTGAAGTTTTCATCGTCCAGCCTTTGAATTCACCTTCCGCGGAGCATATTATGGAATTACTGATTATGATTGATGCCATGAAAAGGGCTTCGGCCAAAGAAGTATGTGCTGTAATTCCTTATTATGCCTATGCCCGCCAAGATCGCAAAACGCAACCTCGAGATCCGATTACTGCAAAACTTCTAGCTAACTTACTTACTGCGTCAGGTGCAGATCGCGTTGTGACGCTTGACTTACATGCAGGTCAAATCCAAGGATTTTTCGATATTCCCGTGGACAATTTAAANGGCATGCCTATTATTGCAGATTATTTGCTGCAAAAGAATTTAGAAGATATCATCGTGGTCTCCCCGGATGTGGGCGGCGTTGTTCGATCCCGTGAAATGGCCGATCGCTTAGATTGCCAACTTGCAATTGTGGACAAGCGAAGACCTAGACCGAATGTGGCTGAAGTTATGAATATAATTGGTGAAGTTGATGGTAAAACTTGTGTTTTGATCGATGACATGATCGATACAGGCGGGACGATCGTTAATGCAGCTAAGGCATTGATCGAGAAAGGTGCAAAAGAAGTATATGCNTGTTGTACCCATGCAGTNTTTTCTGATCCTGCGGCTGAGATTTTGCAAGATAGCCCCGTTAAAGAATTAATTGTTACAGACAGTATTCATTTGCCCGTGGAAAAGCAGATACCTAAACTTACTCTGCTTTCGGTTGCTCCGTTATTTGCAGAAGCTATTAGGCGAATCTTCGAAGAAATACCGGTAAGTAAATTGTTTGACTAAACTAGCCAAGAGTGGTATTATTAGACGGAATGTAAAGGAGGCGGTAGTAGGATGGCAAATTACCAGCTAACCGTGGAACCAAGGACAGAAACCGGTAAATCATACGCACGAAAACTACGAGCTACTCAAAAGATACCCGCAATTATATATGGATCCGGCAATCCGGCGATCAATATTGAGGTAGGGTCGCGAGACGCTGAAAGGGCATTATCTGCCAGCGGTAGCTTAATTAATCTTGATCTCGCTGGAGATTCCAAAACAGTTATTGTTAAGGATGTCCACCGCGATCCTGTGCGAGGAACCCTTTTGCACTTGGATTTTCACGAAATCGATCTTACTAAGAAACTTGAAATCACCGTACCCGTTAGGGCATTGGGTGAAGACGCACGAGTAAATGATGGCGGCGTACTTACACTTTTATTATGGGAAGTAACCGTATCATGCTTACCTACTGATATTCCTGAGGCTATAGAAGTGGATGTAAGTGAATTAGAATTAGATCAAACAATCACGGTGGCAGAGCTTAACGTACCTGCTGGTGTTGAAATTTTAGACGATGCTGATGAAGCGGTTGTTAAAGTTGACATTCCTGAAATGGTACTCGAAGAGGACGAAGAAGAACTCGACGAAGACGGCGAAGCAGTCGAAGGCGAAGAAACCGAAGAAGAAGAAGAAGCAGAAGCCGACGAAGAAGCCGGGGAATAAAACACTTAAACATTTACAACGACGCACAGTGCATTGTGTCACTGTGCGTTATTCGTGATCTAGTTGAAATTTTTAGGGGGATAATTGGTGAAAGTAATTGTGGGCTTAGGTAATCCCGGGCTAAGATATGCCAAGACAAGGCATAATTTAGGATTCTGGGTAGTGGATTTATTGGGTCAAAGGTGGCAGATACCTTTGACTAAGNATAAATTTAAGGCAAAATACGGCGAGGGTGTAGTTAACGGCGAAAGATTGATTCTTGTAAAACCGCAAACTTTTATGAATCGCAGCGGTGAAGCCGTGGGTGATATAGCAAGATTTTATCACCTTCCCATAGAAGACCTTTTAATTATTTATGACGACTTGGCTCTTGCACCGGGTCTTATTCGTATTAAGGGTTCAGGAAGTTCCGGTGGTCATAACGGTATGGCAAATATAATAGACCATCTGAGCTCTCAAGAATTTCCCCGTTTACGTATTGGAATTGGTCAACCACCTCCCCAAATGGATACTGCTGATTATGTATTGCAGGTATTCGATCAAGGTGAAATTAAAATGATAGAAGATGCGTGTTGTGACGCGGCCGATGCAGTAGAAATGTGGCTTAATAAGGATATACTATCGGTTATGAATTATTATAATAAGAAGCAAACTAATAATAAGACCTAAGGGGAAAGGGGAAGACGATTTGTCTCTACAAGGTCTGGTCGATCTAGTGCGCCAAAGTAAAGAAATTGGTGCCATTCAAGAAAGAGTACAAGCGAAAACGCGGCAAGGACAAATTATTACGGGGCTATCAGGTGGACAACGTTCGGTATTCTTAAGTACGATTTACGATCCAAAACAGGTTATGTTAGTGGTAACCTCTAACTTAATACAGGCAGAAAAGTTGGCTTTAGATCTTAACGAGCTTAATCCGGAATGCAAAATTTTGATTTGGGAAGCAAATGAATTGTTACCCCAAGAAGAAGCCATATCGGCTTTGGATTTGCGCTTAAAGAGGCTGGAGATCATGCAAAGCGCCTGTAGTCCCGGTACTGTGATTTTAGCCCCCATATCAGGATTGTTAGAAGGCCTCGTACCCCCGGTCCGTCTTTTGAAGTCTGAATTTTCGATTAATATGGACTCTGTTTTAGACTTAGATAAAATAGGCGAACTATTAGTCTCTTTAGGTTATGAGCGGACTTCTATGGTTGAAAGTTGGGGTCAATTTAGTATTCGAGGCGGCATTCTTGACATATCTTCCTTTTATCAAGATTATCCTGTGCGCATTGAGCTCTTTGGTGATGAAGTGGATTCTATGCGCTTTTTTGATTTTGAGACTCAAAAGTCATTAGAAAATGTTTTTGACATTAGGATTGGCTCCGCTAGGGAGACACTTTATGACTTAGCTGATTTAGAGAAGATCAAAGAGGCCATATGGCGTGATGCAAAAAGCCAAAGTGAAAGATTGCATCGCGTGGGTTTGGGGCAAGAGGCAGATGACTTATTAGCACGCATTTCGGCACACTTTGAGGCTTTTGATGAGCGTGGATATTTTCCCGGTATGGATCAATATAAAATGTACTTTGGAGAACTTGTAACCTTGTTGGATTACCTTCCAAAGGATATCCTGCTTGTTTTAGATGAACCTGTACGTTTAAAGGAAGCGGCCACTGCTAATTTGCTAGAGTTAAGGGAGACCCTGGCAGGATTGATTGAACGAGGCCGTGTTTTACCCACATTAACAGAGTTGTTTTGGACTTGGGAGCATTTATGGTTAACTTTTCAAAAATACTCTCCTGTTTATTTATCCGTATTGGGTAAGAGAGTTTCCGGAATGGAGGCAGTAAATAGTAACGCCCTTAGTTTACGCATGCCGGAGCATTTAGGCGGCAGTATTGAACGCATGTTGAAAAGAATAAAACAATTGCGTAAGGATCACTATCGCATTCTTATTCTAACTTCAACGGATAGACATGGTAAAAGGATACTTGAGATACTTCGTGATGATGAAATTCCCGCGGTGTATGTGGATGAGCTTAAAAATGAGTTACAAGTTGGTAATTGTGTAATTACAACCGGTAGCTTGGAAACGGGTTTTGAGTTTCCCCCGTTCAAGCTGGCGGTGCTTACAGAGCTTGAACTTTTCGGAAAGAGCAAGCGCACTAAGGCACGTAAGGAAGCCAAGGTAGATGAAGGATTAAGGATTGTTCCCCAGGATTTGCGAGTGGGCGACTATGTTGTGCATATTAACCACGGAATCGGTCAATATCTCGGTATTGAGGCTTTAGAGGTCGATAACCGCTCAAAAGATTATTTAAATATTCGTTATTCAGGGGAAGACCGGCTTTACGTACCAACTGATCAGCTTCATCTTTTACAACGTTATATAGGTTTAGATGAGGGGACTCCTCGCCTTTCTAAGCTTGGGGGCAATGAGTGGGCCAGAGTAAAAAGTAGGGCGAAAGAGTCTGTGCAAGAGATGGCGGAAGGGTTAATTAAGCTTTATGCCGAGCGAGAAGCAATTGCCGGTCACGCCTTTCCGGAGGATACGCCATGGCAGAGGGATTTTGAAAATTCCTTTGCGTATGAAGAAACCTTAGATCAAGTGCAAGCCATCAAAGCAGTTAAAGAAGATATGGAAAAACCAAGACCCATGGACCGTTTGCTTTGCGGCGACGTGGGCTATGGTAAGACGGAGGTGGCAATTAGGGCTGCGTTTAAAGCTGTTGCAGATAATAAACAAGTGGGTGTTTTGGTACCCACAACAATTTTGGCGCAGCAACATCATCGAACGTTTATAGAGCGTTTTGAAGGCTTCCCTGTTAAAATTGCAGTTATTAGCCGCTTTCAAACAGCAGGGCAAATAAGAAAAACACTTAAGGGCGTTAAAGATGGAACCGTTGATGTTATTATAGGCACCCATCGGTTGCTTTCTAAGGATATTGTTTTTAAGAATTTGGGATTAGTAATAGTTGACGAAGAACAGCGTTTCGGAGTTGCCCAAAAGGAACGTTTAAAAGAAATAAGTAAAAGTGTTGATGTTTTGACTTTATCGGCAACACCTATTCCCCGAACTTTGCACATGGCCATGGTTGGCGTGCGAGATATGAGTTTGATTGAAACTCCGCCTGAAGATCGGTACCCCATAAGAACTTATGTAGTGGAATATGACGAGGAAATTATTCGCCAAGCCATCTTGCGTGAACTTGCCAGGGGTGGACAGGTATACTTTGTGCATAATCGTGTAAGATCAATTGATCGCGTTTATTCTGAGTTGCAAGAATTAATGCCTGAAGCCCGGATCGCCATTGCCCACGGACAAATGGATGAAGTAATTTTAGAGCGAGTTATGCTTGACTTTTACAATGGTGAATATGATGTATTGCTTTGTACTACAATCATTGAGACTGGTATGGATATAGGTAATGTGAACACATTAATCATTGATAATTCGGAGAATTTGGGTTTGGCACAGCTCTATCAGTTAAGGGGAAGAGTAGGTCGAACTAACAGGGTTGCTTATGCGTATTTTACCCATCGCAAAAACAAAATCTTGACTGAAGATGCTGAAAAACGCCTAGCGGCGATTAAAGAATTCACGGAGCTTGGTTCAGGTATACGAATTGCCATGCGCGATTTAGAAATCCGCGGCGCCGGTAATCTACTAGGTCCCGAGCAACATGGTTTTATTGCTTCTGTAGGGTTTGAATTGTATTGCAAGCTTTTAGAGGAAGCAATAAAAGACTTAAAGGGCGAAATAGAAATTAAGCCACCTGAACCCGTTTTGGAATTGCAAGTCAATGCTTACATTGATGATGAGTATGTAAGCGATCCCGGGCAAAAAGTGGAGCTTTATAAGAAAATTATTGCTGTAGAAAGCTTAGATGAATGCGATGATTTAGAGGAAGAGATTCAAGATCGTTATGGTGGATTACCTGACTCGGTGTTAAATTTGATTCAAGTTGCTCGAATTAAAGTTTTAGCGCGTTTTGCAGGAATTAGTCATATTACAAGTCGCAAAAATAAATTTCAGATTAAGTTCTTAGAAGGTTTAGGTATTCAACCCGACAAATATGCCCTTCTCTATCAACGTTATAAAGGTCAGATAAGTTATCGTCACGGACGGATTGGCCAGCTATTGGTGGAAAGATCTCAGTCAGACGAGGTGGCATTGAGGTTTCTAGCAGAGGTATTAGTTGGAATGGTTAATGAATAAAAGTGGAAACGGAAGCTTATACTAAACTCAACCTAACTTAGAGGAGGGGTGTGACGTTGAAAGCTACCGGAATAGTAAGGAGAATAGATGATTTGGGCCGAGTAGTTATCCCAAAAGAAATCCGACGTACCTTACGAATTCGTGAAGGCGATCCGTTAGAAATTTTTGTGGATCGAGATGGCGAAGTTATTTTAAAGAAATACTCGCCCATAGGGGAATTGGGAGATTTTGCTCAAGAGTATTCTGATTCGTTATTTGAATCCACCAATCATGTAGCCATAATAACTGATCGTGATGCGGTTGTTGCGGTGTCGGGAGCAGCTAAGAAGCAGTGGATTGATCGATCGGTTGTCACCGTGGTGGAAGAGGCTATGGAATCGCGAAAAACAATCACCTTGAAAAAAGGGGATCATCCCGAAGACGATCAATGGGATTTTGCTATGCAAGTAATCGCACCAATTATTTCCGAAGGAGACCCTATCGGAACGGTCATACTTGGTACGGAAGAGACCAATGTGAGTTTGGGCGAATTAGAGATTAAGTTGTGTGAAACAGCCGCAGGCTTTTTGGCGAAACAGATGGAGCAATAGCTGGGACTAAACAAGATAGGGACTCCTAGTCATATCCGCTTCTTTTTCAGCGTAAAGTTGAGTAAAGAAGGGAAGTCGGACCATGACAAAGGAGTCTTTTTTACGTGGTGCAGTTATTCTTGCTTTAGCTAGTCTTATCAATAGAGTGATCGGCTTAGTGTATATGATAATCTTGCCCCGCTTAATTTATGATGAGGGTATGGGATTATATCAACTAATTAAGCCGATTCATTATTTTGCCGCGGTCGTGGCGATTAGTGGCATGCCTGTGGCAATCTCCAAATTAATAGCTGAAAAGGTTGCCCGAGGCTCAATTAAAGGGGTTAAGAGCGTTTTTAGGATCGGAACAGTGATAATGGTCGCAACCGGTGGAATTGTGGCCATAACTCTCTCCTTTGGCTCGCAGTGGCTTGCAAAAGGTTTCGCAGGGGATGTTGGCGTACAAAGTAGCTTGATTGTACTAGGCCCCGCCTGCTTTTTCCTGGCCATATCAGCGGCATTTAGAAGTTATTTTCATGGTTTGCAACACATGACGCCAACAGCTGTTTCGCAAATAGTTGATCAATTTGTACGGGTTATAGCCACAATTTTAATTACTTTATGGTTTAGACCCATGGGGGTGGAAAAAACCGTAACTGGCCTGGCTTGGGGATCTTTGTGCGGAGAATTTTTTGGCTGGTTTGTCCTTTGGGTGATTTATATGATTAAAGGACCAAGCCTGTTGCCTAAGGCCATGAATTTGAAACGGTATGAAGAGCGCGAAAGTATAAAAACTATTGTATACCGCTTAGTGTCTTTAGCCGCCCCTGCAGTAATGGCCACGATTTTATGGCCAATAATGCAATTGGCCGATAGTTGGCTAATACCCTTAAAAATGCGTAGTATGGGTTTTCCTAATGAGTTTATTAGGGAGGGACTGGGACATTTGGGCATGGCTCTGACCTTGGCACAGTTTCCAAACATAATCACTGTGGCTTTAGCAACAAGTTTAGTGCCGGCCATCTCAGAAGCGTGGGCGTTAAAAAGTAAGCGACTAATTCGTCATCGGGTGGAAGAGTCACTCCGTATCGCTTTAATCTTTGGAATGCCGTGTTTTGCTTTATTAACATCTTTAGCGACGCCTTTAAGCCGTACATTATTTGGATATTCTGAGGTTGGCGAACCACTGAGGATTCTAGCCATAGGTGCAATATCATTAGGTTTAATTCAGGCAGCAACAGGTATCTTACAGGGTTTAGGTAAGATGTCTATTCCCGTACGAAATTTGGCTTTTGGAGCCGTATTAAAGTTTGCTCTAAATTATATTCTAGTAAGCAACCCTAAGTTAGGTGTTTTAGGAGCTGCATGGAGTACAACAATTGTTTGGGGTGTAATTGCCTCATTAAACATGATCTCGGTTTTCAGACGGGTTGGGGCAGTAATTAGGTGGAAGAGTGGATTGCTTTATCCTTTGTTAGCATCTGGTGCCATGGGCATTTTAGCTTACTACTTACAAGATACATTTGCAAATTTCATGCCCATAGGGATAGTCACCATAATCTCTTTGATTCTTTGTTTTGTTTTATACTTTTTGATCTTAATGGTCTTAGGCGGTCTAGAAAAACGGGATATACATCTGATACCCGTATACGGCCGAGGTTTAGCAGAATTTCTTCAAGAGTGGGGATTTTTACGGAGCTGAGCTTTTGCTTGATCCCAAAGCCGATTTAATTCACTAAGCCTCATATGGGTAAGATCTAAGTTTTGCTCCTTAGCATAGCTTTCTAAGAGTTTAAAGCGGGTAACAAATTTTGCTGTACCTTGCTGAAGGGCCAGTTCAGGGTCTACTTTAATAAAACGCGCCAAATTAACCGTGGCAAATAATAAATCCCCAAGTTCATCCCTGAGTTTATCTTGATCATCTAAGTGTATGGCTTCTTCTAATTCGGACAATTCTTCATACACTTTCTCCAAAACTTCATGTGTTTCATCCCAATCGAAGCCTACTTTAGAAGCTTTTTTCTGTATTTTTTCTGCTTTCATTAATGCCGGAAAAACTGACGGCACACCGTCTAATACTGATGTTCTTGCAGAGTTCGTCTTTTCTTGTTTCTTAACGGAATCCCAGGTAACGACTACTTCTTCGGGAGTGTCGGCATGTACATGGGCAAATACATGGGGATGCCTGCGGATCAACTTAGCACTCAAGTTTGTGATCACATCATCAACGGTGAATTCATTTTGCTCTGCCTTAATTTGAGCATGGAGAAGTACTTGTAAAAGGACGTCGCCTAATTCGTCTTTTATTCCCTCAGTATCTTCGTTATCAATCGCTTCGAGTAATTCGTAGCTCTCCTCTAATAGATAACGCTTTAGGCTTTTATGGGTTTGTTCGCGATCCCACGGGCATCCGCCTGGCGAACGCAATTTTTCAACAATTTTAACTAGTTTTGACCAACCCATTTCAAAACCCCTTTCATTAATAGAGAAGAGCCCCCTCTATGAGGGGGCTCAAATACTTTTTTACTTAGGAGCAACAGCTTCTCTGAGGGACTTGCCTGGTTTAAAGGCAGGAACCTTGGTTGCTGGAATCGTGATAGGCTCTTTAGTGGAGGGGTTAACTCCTTGACGCTCTTTACGATCCCGAACTTCAAAAGTACCGAATCCAACAATAGTAACCTTTTCGTTTTTAGCCAAAGTTTCAGAAATGGTTGCAAACACGGCCTCTACTGCGTCGCTCGCTGCCTTCTTGGTAGTATTAGATTTTTCGGCAACACTAGCGATCAACTCTGCTTTGTTCACAAATAGACCTCCTTTAAGGTGGAAATATACACTCTTTATTCTAGGATTATTCAGGTTCTCCTGCTTTTGTGGTAATATTTTCCCCAGAAATTTAGATATTAATCATTGTTTAGGGTTTTTTGCAGATAAATATTGGTCAAACTACAAGCAAAGGTCTTGAGGAGGGGCATAATGAAACTTAACAAGAATCGTGCGGTTGTCTTAGGGATCGCACTAGTTGCCATTGCCACTGTTTCTTTTTTAATTAGTTGGTCAGGTAACGATCGAAATATTTTTCGCGAATTAGACGAAGAGCCACAGATAACCATTTACGTAAATGAGCGTCAGGAGATAATTAAACTACCTCTGGAAGAATATATAGCCGGGGTGGTTGCAGGTGAAATGTTTCCCGATTGGCCCGTAGAGGCTTATGCGGCCCAAGCCATATTTGCCCGAAGCTTTACAATGGATTTTATCTCAAAGCGCGGGGTGCAAGATAAATATGGAGCAGATGTATCCACATCCATCGAAGAGACCCAGGCATTTAATCCGGGGGCAGTAACGGAGCAGATTAAAGAGGGCGTGCAGATGACCAGAGGTCAGGTAATGACCTATGATAATCGTTATGTTAGGGGTTGGTTTCACGCCTATTCCGGAGGTAAAACCACGAGGGCAAAGGAGGGCTTAGATTATAGAGAAGAAGAACCCCCTTTTACAAAAAGTGTTTCGCTACCTGAAAATCAGTTTGTACCGGATGACGTAAAATTGTGGACAGTTGAGTATGGAGCCTCGGAGTTAAAATCCCTTTTAACAACAAAGGGACTTAATGTGGGCGATATTACCGAACTTACAATTGTAGAACGGGGCGAAAGCGGACGGGTAACGAAGATTTTAGTTAAGGGAACCCAAGGGGAACAAGAGATTAGTGGTCCGGAATTTCGTTTAGCCCTTGATTCAACTAAGATGAAATCAACTTTGGTTGAAGAATTCAATTATGCCGATGGCGTTTTAAAAATTAGTGGCACAGGATATGGTCATGGTGTGGGCTTGAGTCAATGGGATGCATATATGTTAGCGAAGCAAGGTAAAAACCCTGAGCAAATAGTGGGGACATTTTTTAAAGGTNTTAAAGTACGTAAAATGTATGATTAATTCTAACTAAACCTCCCTTAGCATACGATGTTACTAGTACAAAAGCGGGGAGGTTTTTTTGTGGAAGATAAAAGGTTAAAACAAGTTGTGCATCAGTTGGTGCTTGCCGAACGGGAAAGGCTGACTTTAGACGGGGTAACCCACGTAGAAAGTTTTGATGATAGGGAAATTGTTTTAGAAACAGATCTTGGTGGGTTAATTATTCAAGGAGAAGATCTGCATATTAAAGAGCTAAACTTAGAGACGGGCAATTTATTGGTGATGGGTTATGTGGATTCTATAGAGTATTTAGGTGAGTCTTTAAGCAAAAGAGGCAAAGGCTTTTTAGCCCGTTTGTTTAGATAACTCGTCAGAGGAGGTGTCTTACTATGGAACCTCTCGGAACCCAGCTCTATGCCTTTGGAATCGTCTTGATAGCCGGAATCTCATTGGGCATTCTTTTTGATTTATTTAGAGTGTTACGGGGAATTTTAAGACCTGGCTTTTTAAGCACGCCATTATTGGATTTGCTCTTTTGGGCTCTTTTTACGCCCATTTTACTTCTCTATTTATTACTGGCAAATTGGGGCGAATTACGAGGTTATGTGTTTATTGCTTTGATTTTAGGTTTTTTCTTTTATCGACTATTATTTAGCACAATGGTGACAAGCTTCTTAGTGTGGGTGGTTAAGATAGTATCGGGGCTACTCAACTTACTAATTTGTTTTTTGCTGTGGCTAGGATCTTTTCCACTTTTGTTAATCCAAGAAATAAAGTTTTCAAGGGCATTGCGTATAAGCAGGCGGTTAAAACCTAGATTGCGTTGGAAGAAATTTGGTCCAAAATAAAAGAAAGCAGGAGAATCTAAGCAAAGGAGGAATGCAGGTAATTAGGAGGTTTTGGATATGGCTCGCAGGAGAATTAAGCCTTGGCTGCTTTTGCTTTTTATCTTGATTATATGGGTTGGAATTGGTTTTGCTAAAAATGCTTATGGAAATTATAAATTAAAGCAAAAAATTCGTGATTTAGAAAAGGAAATTGCTATCCAGAGATTAAGAGGAGAAGAACTGGAAGAAGAGATCGTTGAATGGGAATCACCTGAAAACATCGAAAGAGTGGCCAGAGAAGAGCTGGGCTTGGTTAAACCGGGTGAGGTGATGTACATATTATCGGAGCCAATAACGGATGATATTGACTTAGATGTTAAGAAAAGATAAATGGTTTAGTTTGTTAACTCCTATTCTGGAAAGTGGTCGTATTGACACAAAAATTCCAATAATATATAATATGTCTTAGCCGCGTGCCCTGCAACGGCAAAATCCAAGAGGAGGAATTTTTTAAAGTATGTCAATTGATGTCGGCAATGTTGTCGAAGGGAAAGTTACCGGAATAACCAATTTTGGCGCATTCGTAGAACTCTCCAATGGAAAAACCGGTTTGGTCCACATTTCTGAGGTCGCTGATGCTTATGTGAAGGATATTAAAGACTTTATCAAGGAAGATGAAACTGTAAAAGTTAAAGTCATTAATGTTAGCGAAGGGAAAATTGGTTTGTCTATTAAGCAAGCTAATCCCAGTCCTAGTCCCAATTCTAATCAATCACATGATCGTCGCGGTCCCCGCAGGAAGGTTACAAGGCCTGTGGATTTTGAAGAGCGTTTGGCTCGATTCTTAAAAGATAGTGATGAAAGGCAAACTGCTCTAAAGAAAAGTCAAGACTCAAAACGGGGAGGCAGGGGCGCGAGATAAAATAATTTAGTTAAGCTATAAACACACACCTCTTTGCGGAGGTGTGTTTGTCTAAGGATGTGATTTTCTGAAATACGAAAAGGCAACCAAGGAAATGCTGGCCATGATCAAGGAGCAGTTAGGACGCGAACCTAGAGGTGTATTAGGTGTAAGCAGCTTTTGTAAACACGGTCATGTACAGGTCATTGTTAATCGTCCGCTCTCGGCTTCGGGAACAGAGTTAGAGATCTTCCCCACTTTATATTGGTTAACTTGTCCGTATTTGCGAAAAGAAATTGCGTTGCTTGAGGGTGAAGGTCTTATAGCCGAATTTGAGGAGTTAATTAAGGAAGATTCTCAGTTCGCAGAGGCACTTAAGAAAAACCACGAAGATTACGCGAAACGCCGTTTATCATTAATACCCAGTGAAGTTCAAGGGAGACTAAAAGAAGAATATCCCGAACGCTACCAAGTTCTAGCTGAATCCGGGGTAGGCGGTATTCGAAGCCCTGAAGGGGTGAAGTGTTTGCACACGCATGTTGCAGACTATTTGGTTCATGGAGAAAACGTTATAGGTGCTAAAGTTATAGAGAAACTAAACCAATCGCTAGCCTGTGTTGAAGGTCAATGCGGGGAATTTCTCGGATGAGGGCTGTTTTAGACATTGGCACTAATTCGGTGCGGCTTTTGGTTGCAAAAGTCGCCAAGGATACAATAGAACCCTATATCCAACAGATACGTATATCACGTATAGGTGAGGACATAGATGGTAGCGGAGAACTTTCAGCCATAGGTATTCGGCGCACAGTTAAGGCTTTGGGCGAGTTAAGAGCTTTTATTCCCCCTTCTATCCCCGTAGATGTCTTGGCCACAAGTGCAGTTCGCGATGGAAGTAATCGCCAAGAATTCGTTGATCTAATAGAGAAGGAGTTTGGCTGGAAAATTCATGTGCTTTCCGGCCTTAGAGAAGCGGAACTCTCCTTTCGAGGTGCTGTTGATTCGTTATGCAGCTTAAATCTATCGGCACCTTTCACCGTTATTGATATTGGTGGGGGAAGTACTGAAATTTATACCGGGCTAGATGGAGATTCGCTCTTAGGCGGAGGAAGCGTGCAGCTAGGTGCCGTGCGTATGCTGGAGCGCCACATAACTACCCATCCGGTCATTTGCAAAGATAGAAATGCATTAGAAAAGGAAATAGAAGAGATTTTGGCTCCGCTAATTAAAAGTAATTTAGATTTTGGCCCTAAGACAGTGATCGCCGTTGGTGGTACCGCCACTTCGCTGGCGGCTATTGCCCAAGAACTCACGGTGTTTGATCTTAAAAGAATTGTGGGATATTCCCTTTCTTTAGAAAGATTGAGGGAAATTTATATCAATCTGGGCAAGCTAGATTTAGATGAAAGAAGTCTCATTGCAGGAATGCAAAAGGGGCGAGAAGATATCATTGTTGCAGGTGCGGCCATCTTGGTTAAAGCCATGGAATTGCTCAATATTTCGCAGCTTAAAACAAGTGTGGGAGATCTTCTTTACGGTTGGTTAGCTTTTTATGTTGACGAGGGGTAATAAATAGTTTATAATATTTTTTGTGTGGCCGGGGTGGCGGAATGGTAGACGCTACGGACTTAAAATCCGTTGGGCTAAGCGCCCGTGAGGGTTCAAGTCCCTCTCCCGGCACCATTATTAAGAAACTTTTTACACCCGGCTCGTTTTGGGTGTTTTTTTATTGGGGGGAAGAGCATGGAAGGTCTTGGTAGACAAAATAATCTAGAGAAAACTATTGCAGCGGGAATTCACGGGACTCCTGAATTACGTCCGGACGAAAAACGCAGATATTTGGGCTTTTTTCGGGAAAGGGTAATTCAAGCTGTTACCTTTAAACAAATTAAGACNAAAGCCGGCCTAGAAGCAATGAAAAAGGCTTTAGAGGATCCTCGGGGCATCGAATTGCTTGTTCATCAAGATGCGAGAGGTGTTGCCATGCCCTTGATAGTGTTGGCCCGAAGACAGGGCCTGGATTTTACCATTGTGAGTAACCCCAATTTTAAAGGTGGTGTGGCAGTAGCGCTAGTTGCCAAAGATGCGGTGGATATTCCACAAGTTATGTCAGAAAGAGAATAAAGAAATCCCGGGGTTTGCCCGGGATTTCTTAGTTACCTAGTTCTATTGTTTCGCTATCAGGGATTGACTCGTCTTCAATAAAATCCTCTGTGGCTTCCTTTTCTTTTGTATCTACTATAGCGGGTTTTAATACAAGACTGCCTAGAACCAACGATAATCCAATGGCTAAGGGAATCAGTCCCGCAAGAAGCCAAGGCCCTATGCCAATGGTAGCAAGCCCAATAGTTAAGGCTAGGCCCAGTAGACTTACGAAGACTCCCATAGCCATGCAAACTTTTTGCCGTTCGGCTTTGCTCCGTTTATTTTCTATCGGTACTCCCCTTGAAATTAACGCCATGCGTTCTCTGTGAACGAACCATCTTAGGGTTATCACTAATATTACTACTAAAACCGCTAGAACAATGGGACTAAATAAAAGATTGTCGGGGCTAAAAAAATCCGTCATTAGTTGTCACTCCTATCTTTTAAATTCTTAATTTTAACCGAACCAAGTTTAGAGTCAAGCATGATTGTACCTCTTTGAGTACCCGAACCTATAACGCCTCTAAATCTTTCTTCGGTTTGTTGCCCATTAAAGGGCACTGAAAATTCAATTTTGCCTACACCTATTTTTCCCTCTAAAACATACGAATCGTTTTCAAGGAAAAGCAAAGTTATATCGCCTAAATGGTTTTTAATTTCATTTCTAGTGGCCAAAGCGCCGTCTATTGTTAAATCTCCCAGATGAAGGGTGGTAATTAGCTCTTTTACAAAACGGGAATTAACTATATTAATGTTTCCCAGGTCAGCTTCGAGGTGGGCATCACCGGTGAAGTTAGCTATTTTAATTTCGCCGATTTCATTATGGACCTTTAAGTTACCCCGGGTGTCCTTTACTTCAACATNACCTATGCCCAATTGTAAGTCTAAATTCGTATCTAGGGGCACGATTATTTCTAAATCCGCCTTGATATTTTCCCCTGCACTTAATTCAGGGTGTTCAACTATGATCTTATTGCCCTGATTGGCGGTCTGTATTTTAATCTTCATATCATCAAGTAAAAGATTTGCTTGACGTGTACCGGAACTACGTACTTCTTTTCTGACTTTGATCAATACTTCGCCAACGTCGCCGCCCCTGATAGAAACATTACCCCGGNGGTTTTCCACAGTAAGTTCTGATCGTATTGGTGCCTCATGGTTTGTAGTTTCGTGGCGTTTACTGGCGAGTAAAGGAGTGATTTGGATTTGCTCTTGGTAATTTCCCGGGAAGGGTAAGACTCCGATTGTAATAAGAATAAGGGCAAGCGTTGCGACTATTAGTAAGGATGTTAACAGGATCGCGAATTGCCGCATTTAATTTGTTCACCCCTTTCCTGATTTTTCAATATTAAGCTACTTCCCCAAATTTTTGAGTAATCCTGTTTATTAGCTTGCAAAAATTCAAGGCATTCTTANATAGGGAAGGGATTAAACTATTTGCAGTTGAACTCTTATNTTAGTAAAAGATGTGGAGGGGGAGATTTTTTTGAAATCAACTGTAAGAAGATTTTCCTATGTTATTTCGATGGTTTTGATTTCGTTATTCGTCATTACATTACCGCTTTTAGCGGCGGAGATCATAATTTTACACACTAATGATGTTCACTCTCGTCTAGAGTCGCATTTACCGCAAGGTGCCTCAGAGGAAATCGGTGGGCGTGTTAGGTTAGCCACAGTGGTGGAACAAGTTCGCAATGAATNTGGTGCGCATAAAGTGTTGTTACTAGATGCCGGTGATTCTATCCATGGTACCAATATAGACAATTTATTTGGTGGCTTGCCCTCCATTGAGATTATGGGGGTCATGGGTTACGATGCCTTTACTCTCGGAAATCACGAATTTAATTATGGGCAAGCCATTTTATCTGAACGCATAGGGGATGCTAGTTTTCCCACTGTTGCCGCCAACGTAACCAAGGAAGATGGCTCGTTATTTACTGGAAATAGCGCAATTATTTTGCAAACAAACGGCGTTAGAGTGGGCATTATTGGTCTTGTGGCAGAAGAGACCCCAATAGTGACGCACCCGAAAAACGTTGAAGGATTGGTTTTTCACGACCCATTAATCATCGCAAAGAATGTGGTGAAAAGCCTACGACCTCGCGTAGACCTCTTAATTGTACTTTCTCACCTTGGCTATGATAAAGATGTGCAACTGGCTGAGGTTTTCTCCGAAATTGATGTGATTGTGGGTGGTCATAGTCACACAAAATTGGATCATGCTAAAAGAATTAATGGCGTTTTAATTGTGCAGAGTCATGAGTATGCAAATAGCCTTGGCTTTTTACGTTTGGAGATGGAAGACAAGGAAATTGTGAATTATGAAAGCAAGCTAATTCCGGTAACGGCCGATGTACCAAAAAATCGGGAAGTTCAAGCCATTGTTGATCGCTGGAATGATCGGTTACAACAACGCCTCGGCGAGGTCATCGGTGATACATCAACAAGCTGGGACGGTGAAAGGGCATCGGTGCGCACGGGGGAAACAAATTTAGGGAATTTGGTCGCCGATATTATAAAAAATGCTACGGGGGCGGATATTGCTTTTACCAACGGTGGTGGTATCAGGGCAAGCATGCACCCNGGTGATATTAGGATTTCCGATATATACAATGTTTTGCCTTTTGATAATACGTTAACAGTTGTGGAACTTCTCGGGATGGATATCATTGACGCTTTAGAACACGGTGTTCGTCTGTATCCTGAAGAAAACGGCGGATTTCTACAAGTGTCGGGTATAACCTTTGAGGTAGTACCAAGTGGTCATGTAGGCGGGCGGATTATTAATGTAAAATTCAAAGGTCGTCCGATTGCCGCAGGTAACTATTACACCGTTGCCACCAATGATTTTCTTGCTGCCGGCGGTGACGGCTATGAAATGATGAAAAATGGTAGATTAGTGGCCGATACGGGCATTATGCTTCGAGATCTAGTTGTTGATTACTTTTCGGAACACTGTATTAAAGAGCCGGAAGCAGGTAGAATCATTGTGGTGCAGTAGGGCTTGAGACTGGAAATCCCGTAGCTTTAGGTAATAATAATCGGCTTGAGTTGATTAGTACTGCTAAGTTTGTAAAGTTTTGAATTACCCCGGTCCACGNCGAGGTTAACTTATTCATACAGCCTAACATATAACCGCTAGTTGTGGAAAAGGAGGATATACCCGAGTTTTGTTTGGCAATTATTTTTGACCCCCGGGCTAATTTTGCCACGTAAACTAATANAAACGGATCTTTGTCTGTAAGTACGATTGATACAGATTTGAGTTGCAGAGTTCTGATTTTGTCGCGGGCTGACTCTAGTACCGCTGTGCGGATTAAGGTGTTAAGGTACACTACACCGAGGGTTGATAATCCAAACCTATTTTGGTCTAGAAATAGTGAAGCGATTGAGACTATTCCGGCTAATAATTCTGTACTTAATTTCTTTTTCAGCAAATGATCTATTGCAGTACGGAAGATGGGGATTCCCGTAAGTAGAGTTAAGAAGGTGCCACCTTGCATTATGTTTTCCAGTCTCAGCCGTGGATTTACGCTTTTGTCCTCGTGTCTTAGATAGGTTAAAGCTAACATTAGACCGGTGGCCATCGTCAATCCTATCTGTGATTTTATAGGCAGGTGCTCTAATTCGTAGGGCTACCTTGTTTTTTTATCTTCGGGTATACAAAGATTATCGATGACTTCTTCAGGTAGGGTAATTATCTCCATAATTTTTTGTTTAATTGTAGCAGTTGAAGTGAGACCCGGTAGTGCATGGACGATTTTCAAAGAATTTGCCTCCTGTGGGTATTATTAATTTAGGTTACCCCATCTTTTCTCCTTTTCATACTAAGTAACCAAGATGAGGAAAGAACTTCTATGGTAAGCTTTGCTTACGCGAAGGTTGCTTATCGTAGTCCTTGTGGGTAAATAATAAACTCCAGCATGTAAAATCAGAAGAAGGGGCCAATAATCGATGTGCTTAGAAACGGAGTTAATTTCCACAAGGGATTATTATTTTGTCCCCGGAAGATTTCGGGTTACAGTTCCAATTATTAAAGGAAATCAAGAAAAGGCAGATTTTATGGCCCATGGGTTAAACCATATTCCGGACATCTCCGGGTATATTAATCCAACTACTGGTCGCTTATTGCTGACCTATGATGTTTGACGCCATGAACCTAGCTTCTTACTTGATTAAATAGGGAAAATAGTGGTTCAAGCCAATGGCAATCACTTTAATGGACAAAGTAACGCCAACGACCACTGTGACAGTGCCGTTTCTTTATTTATCGGACAGCGCACCGACCCTAGTGGCAGGTAAAAAAACTACTGCAAGAGATAATCCCGCACCTACCAAGAAGCTCNGTCCCGAGCTGGAGGTTATCCAACCTCCCATTTGTTGTCTAAGATTGCCCCCCCATACGATCATTGGAGTTCTTTTTTTAATCATTCTCCAGTAATTCAAGGAGAATTTTTAGCCTAGGAAAACTATCGAAATAGGTATATCTTCCACCGGTGTATTCACCTTTTTGAACCAGTTTAAAGCCCATCTTTTCTAACCGTTGCGTCTTTTCTTCTTGACCCTTAATCTTAAATGCAATATGGTGTACGCCTTCGCCGTGTTCCGTGAGGAATTCTCTCCAAGTACTCGGTTCGTCATCGGGTTCAATCAATTCAATTTCAATATTCGATAGGGAAAAGAAGGCCAGTTTTGCCTTTGCCTTAGTGGGTTTGCCCCGGTACTCGGTTTGGGCCAATTCGTAATCATCTGTTATGATATATTCGGGTTTAGTTACACCGAGGAATTTTGCCCATTCTTCAGCCGTTTTTTCAATATCGTTAACAATAATCCCTATTTGTACCACCACATCTGTACCAAGTAGTTCTTTGGTCAACTGAATCACTCCTCTTGCTTTTATTTTGTAAAATAATTATACCTTATAAGTATAAGTAATACTAATTTGCTTTTATCCTTTGAAAGAGGTAAGAACCAATTCCTAAAGAGATTGAGAAAAATTTATCATTGACTTCTTTGCTTGAGTAACATTATAATAAGGAAAATGATGGAAACAGCTTGAGTGCTTTGAGCGCTACTACCTAAAGCAAGAGGCCATGGTACTGCGCCGGGGTATATCCGGAAACAGATATGCCTTCCTTTTTGAAAAAAAGCCCTTAGGGCTGTTTCTTGTCCTTTTTTAAGGAGGATTGGGGGAAAAGTAGATGCAAAAGCGTAGTTTGATATTAATGTTGGCTTTAGTAATTTCTTTGATTTTTACAGGTTGCTCCGGGAAGACCAAGGAGATAGCAGTGGATAGTGCGGCATTAAGTGTTCCTTTGGCAAATGATGCCCAGCTAGAAATAGTGGGCAGCGGAATAGGTATTACGCTAAGCGCGGATGAGATGCGTGCTAGAGTTCAAGAAACCCTTAATTGCACAAATATTAGTTCATCAGGTGATGTGGCCGAAGAAACCGTTACAGGCTTTTCCTTAGATATGCTACTTGCCGAACACGGCATTGAAATGACTGATGTGCTTTCACTTAACTTTATAGCATCAGATGGTTATATTATGGCTGCACCTGCCGGCTTGTACAATGATAACCCCGTATACATATTATTAAAACGTTATGGCGAAAACTTAGAATATCCCGTAAGTTGCCTACCCAATCAAAGGGCAATGTATTGGGTGAAAGGATTAGTCAAAATAGAGGTTGAACTTGCAGAATTCAGCTTACAGCAAAGGACTAATGTACAGAAAGTAAGCTTGTTTAGGGGAGCCGTAACTGAGATGGACGCGGTGGAATTACTAAACGAGGATCACAAAGTTGCAGCCTTTTCCTTAGAAGCATTCTTTAAGCAATACGCCTCGGAAATGCCCTCTGAACCGGTGAAAATGATTGCCCGTGACGGACATGAAAAAGCTGAAACTGCAGACGTTCTCCTATCGGCTTACGTCACTTTGGAAGCAAAACAAGGCGAAGAAGGAAATTTACCCTTTTATTTTTCAGAAGAAATGAAACCGGGAATGCNGGTAAAGCAGTTAGATGCAATAATTTCACGATCAGATGCAGTGTATTTTGGCGAAGAAATATCTGTTACAGATTTGTTTGACCTCATTGCCATGGAAGAAAAAGAAAATTATAAGTTTATTGCCAGTGATGGTTTCGTCAGTGAAATNCCCGCCGCGGCCATACCCTACGGTAAGATCTACTTCGACAAAGAACAAGGATATGTACGCTCAAGTTTTGATGGTTATGATTCAAGTAATCTCCGCGGCGGTGGACAAGTTAAGCATCTTGTGGCAATTGAAGGCTTGTGATTTTATGCAAAGATCGCATTATAAACTAAGTGACTATTTAATTTTATCCATGTTGGCTGCCCTAGGCATAGCCATAAAGAGCATTATTGTGCCCCTTGCGCAGATTATTACCGGTCCTTTGTTCATACCGGGAGGGGTATTAGCCGGTGGTTTTTACATGATGTTTTTAGTTCTAGGCCAAACCCTTGTAGGAAAAAGGGGCTCCGCGTTTATGGTGTCTTTGATTCAGGCGGTATTAGTCACCATCACGGGAACTTTAGGATCCCACGGTGCGGTGAGTCTTTTTACTTACACTTTTTCAGGTATGGCAGTGGAGTTATGGTTTATGCTCAGCAGGCATAGGGGTTGTTGTGCCCTTTGTTGCTTTATTGGAGGAATGGTTGCTAATATGGCGGGAAGTTTTGCCGTTAACTTAGCAATCTTTANGCTTCCCTTTGTACCCCTTATGCTTTCAATTTGTATTGCTGCTTTATCAGGGGGACTAGGTGGTCTTGTTGCGCGAATGGTTGCTTTAAATTTAGAAAAAACGGGGGTTTTGAGTTCCAAATCTACTGAACCTAGGGGGAATATAAGTGTGCTATNAACCTAAGTACTCTATTTTTTCTTTAATTGTCATTGCGGCAATTCTTTTAGCAGGATGCAAAAGCACCCCGGTTTCAGCACCTTTTTCTCCAAGTGCATCTCTTGTTATTACCGGGGATGTGGAGAAAGAGATTTGCCTCGCCGATTACGGTGATTGGCCCATTGTGCAAAGGGATTATGGCGATGAAAAACAAAAATGCATTGCCCTTTTACCCCTCTTATCCGCCGCGGGTATAACAGGTGAAAAGGTAAGTGTTTTCTTTTCATCTCCCGATGGTGCAGTTGCTGAGATTCCCTTGGAACAAATAAATGAGAATTCTTTGCTTAGGCTTAGCGCCGAAGGAGGCTGGCAATTTATCGCACCTGACCATCCTCCGCAAGTAGGTATCAAATTCATGGACTATATAGTAATCAAAGCATCTGAACCGAGCTTTAGGGCATCGTGCGTTCGGATCATAGATGGAGAAAATGAACAAGTTTTAACTTACGGTGAGCTATTTATGGCAGATCGTATTGAACGTCTAGTTTTAGACGGACAAGCTAAAAAGGGAGAACTATTAACTAATGTCTATAGGCGTCGAAGTCTAATTCCTTTACAAAATTACATTGAAACGACTTCACGGGAAGATATTCAAACGGGGCTCGCTTTTTATGCCAGCGGCGATCAAGGGGAAATATCCCTCGAAGGATTTTTAGAGTGGCGAGGCAACTCAGTGGATTATCTTGGACCAGATGGAAAAACACGAAAGAAGGATCTTATGGGAATTTGGGTTGACCCACCTAAGTTATCAATCAAGCAAGTGGTTTCTAAAAGCCTTAGCGCTATAGAAAAAGGTAGGGTTTTAGTAATTCTCTTAGATGGTTTAAGTTATTACGATGTGCAGAGGGCAAAACCGGAGTTTCTCTCAAGTAATAACCCTAAGAAAGCACACACCGTTATGCCTTCAATTACTCCGGTTTCTTTAGCCGCGGCTTTAACCGGAAAACTTCCCAACCAAACGGGAATCACCGATCGGGGCATGCGGGAGTTGTTGAGTGACGATATATTTGTGGAATTAGATAAGATGGGAAAGACCTCGGCCATGGTGAGCGGGGAGATGAAAGTAATTAACACCAGTAAAGAACAGATTTTAAATCCTGATTTAAATGGTGATGGAAGCACCGACGATGAGGTTTTTGCCTGTGCAAAAAAGCAATTAGAAAAAGAAATAGATTTCATTTTCGTCCATTTCCATGGTTACGATGATGTTGCCCACACCCATGGACCTCTTTCGTCTGAGGCTTTAGAAAAACTAACACTGTTAGATGGTTATGTGGAAGAACTTGTCTCAAATTTCAAGGGAACAATTTTTATTATTGCGGATCACGGTCAGCATGAAACNTTTGGCGAAAAANTAGGAGATCACGGAGAATTTCGTCTGCTAGATATGACCATTCCTTGGATAGAAATTGAAAGGGGTGTTTAAGTTGATTAACGAAGAAAAGGTAAGTAAGAACAAATCATTCATATTGATTACAATCATTATTCTTGTTTTGGCCGTATCAGTATTGGCATATTTTAATCGGGTGGATCACGAGTTAAAGCAAGAACTGCAAATGAATGCGGAATTTATTATTAAAAACGCAGAACAAGAATTTAGAATAACCATGGGGGATGTGCTAAATCTCAATCCTGTAGATTTTACCGCCACCATGAATACTAGCACAACCCAGCCCACCCCTGTGGAATATACTGGGGTTGAACTAAGCAAATTGCTACAAAATTATGATGTACAGATAACTGATGAATCCATAATTCAGGTTACTGCTCTTGATGGCTATGCCACAGCACTTAACGGCAAGGAAGTGTTGGAGCCTGAAAACATTTATCTGTCGATTTATAAAAATGGGGAGCCACTGAAAAGTAAAGCCCAGGGGGGAGATGGACCATACCTTATTGTCATTAGAAACGATCGTTTTTCTCAGCGTTGGTGTAAATTCGTGGCGGAGATTAACGTAAGATGATTGCTTTAGAAGGTAAGGATTTGGCATTTAGTTATATAGACAGTCCAGTTTTNTTTAGTAATGTAAACATACAAGTTAAAAAAGGAGAATGCGTTGCCCTAACCGGGGCATCCGGCAGTGGAAAATCAACTCTTTGTCATATTCTTGCGGGAATTATTCCCCGCTCAATTGAGGGAAATGTGCAAGGTAAAGTGTTTCTTCTCGGAGATGAAATTCAAACGCTATCACTAGTACAAACCGTACAACGGGTGGGGATGTTATTTCAAAATCCCGATTCACAATTATTTTCTCCTACTGTAGAGGACGAAATCGCCTTTGGTCCTGAAAATCTCTGTTTGCCAAGGGAAGAAATAGCCCGAAGAATTGCGCATTCACTGCAATCGGTTCAGATGAGTGAATTTCGACAAGCCCGAACTAATGAGCTCTCTCAAGGTCAAAAACAATTGGTTGCTTTGGCGGCAGTTCTCGCTTTAGAGCCAAAAGTCTTAATTTTTGATGAAGCTTTGGCACCTTTAGATTCCCATCATCATGGATTAGTGCAAGAAATAATTCAAACTCTAAANAGAAGGGGTAAAGTCATTCTAATCGTTGAACATGACCCGGAGGAGATTAAAATAGTTGATCGCGTTTACGAACTACGAGATAGACGTATATGGGAGGTTTATAAATGAGCGNTGCCATAACTTTAACTGACGTCTCTTTCATTTATCCAGGCTCTGATTTTTCCTTTTCTTGTTCGCATCTTGAATTTCCCCAAAATGAGGTAACTTTAATAACAGGTCATAACGGTAGCGGAAAGACAACTCTTTCAAAGCTAATGTGCGGGATTTTGAAATCGGTCACNGGACGGGTAGACATCTTTAATAGAGATACAAAAAACTTAACCCTCGGTGAAGTAGGTAAATGTGTGGGTTACCTATTTCAAGAGCCGACGCAACAACTGTTCACCCCAANCGTTTGGAAAGAAATGACTTTTGTGGATGAAATCTTAGGAAGAACTTCCAATGAGACAGAGCGGAAAGCTTTAGATTTATTGGAATGGTTCGGATTGACCGGTTTAAAGGAGCGAAGCATTTATTATCTCAGTAGAGGGGAGCAACAACGACTAGCCCTTTGTACGTTACTTATGAGTGGTGCTAATTTCTTTATTTTAGATGAACCAACCACCGGCTTAGATAAGAATAATCGAAAACGGCTTTACACACTCATGGATGATCTTGTTGCTAGGGGGAAAGGTTTTGCTGTCATCACCCACGAGGGGGAATTAATAGACAAATATGCATATTCCCAGGTCCGATTAGAGAAGGGCAAGGTGATTGCATGAGGGATTTAGACCCGCGCGTAAAGTTATTGTGGATGGTGATTTGTACTACAGGAGCCTTGGTGTTTTATGATCCCATATGGATGATGGGGTTAGCCTGTTTTTCCTTAGTGGGCACCCTTGTGCTAGGTGCAGACTTAAAATCGTTTATAGCTCGTTTCCGGNACTTTTTAGGGTTTCTATCTTTCGTAGTATTATTACAAGTTATATTTAACCGCTCCGGAGCACCGGTTTTATCAATCAACAGCTTCGTGCTACTTTATTCTGCCGGTCTAAACAGGGGAATTATAATAGCTTTACGTTATTTTGTAATTCTCTGCGCCGCATCTGTTATGGTGGAGGAAAACAATCGAAAAGTAATAGCCGCTTTAACTCAGATGGGGATTCCCTACACTTTTTCCTTCATGCTCCTAACTGCCCTCCGCTTTTTACCCCTCTTCCGATCCTCGTTTTCCAATGCCCTTGTGGCTATTCAGCTCAGGGGGGTAGANCTCAATAAGATTCCGTGGAATAAACGTCTCTATTTTTATAGCAGTCTAATTTTACCCGTGGTTGCCGATGCAGTGGTCCGCGCCCAGCAATTGGCCACTGTGATGGAGGCACGGGGTTTTGGCGCATTACCTCAAAGGACAAGTTATGTGCAAGTTGCCATGAAGTTTAAAGATTGGACATTCGCCATATTGCTTTTTGGTTTATGCGGGTTTGCTTTTAAGTTATATTATTTTAAATTTTAATGATAGGAGAATTTATTATGAAGGTAATTGCAGTTAATGGCACATCGAATTCGGGTAAAACGACTATCTGCGAAGTTATTATAAAAGGATTGCGTAACAAAGGTTATTCAGTTGGCTCTGTTAAAGAAATTCATTGCCTCGATTTCGCTTTGGATCCTGATCTTAGTACAAACACGGGACGACATAAAGTTGCCGGTTCTCAGCTAGTAACGGCGCGAGCTTTTTCGGAAACGGATATTTTATATCAATCTAAACTATCAATGGAGGAGATTCTTAAGCACTATGACTATGATTATGTCATATTAGAAGGTGTCCCTGACTGCAATGCGCCGCGAATTATTACCGGACACGATGAACAAGAATTGCAAGAAAGAATTGATGATCGGGCCATTGCCATATCAGGAGTTTTCGCCAATGAACATTTAGGTCAGTTTTCAGGATTACCGATTTTTAATGCTATGGAAGAACCCAAAGCCTTAGTTGAATTCGTGGAAAAAAAGGCCTTTAGGCCCTTACCATCCTTCGACAAGGAATGCTGCGGTGAATGTGGATATAGTTGCAGAGAGCTAGCGGGGAAGATTGCCCAAAACGAGGCGGCGCATGAAGATTGCGTATTATTCNGCCAAGATGTTGAGCTGTTTATGGACGGAACATCGGTTGAGATGGTTCCATTTGTGCAAGCAATTTTGAAAAACGCGGTTTTGGCAGTGGCAAGTGAGTTACGGGGTTTTAAAAAGCAAAGCAAAATAGAAGTCAGGTTTAGGATATGAGGTTTAAATCTCGGAGAAATAAGGTTTATTTAAGGGCCGGTGCAGTGATTAAAGAATATACTGATGCTCAAGCTATAGTGCGGGAGGCAGACACTTTACGTTTTTTATCAAAAAGTGGATTGGCTGTGCCTAAAGTATTGCAACAAAGCGCTCATCAGCTTGTACTTGAGTATATTGAGGGCAGTACATATTTGGAATTAGTGGAAAAGATGACTTCGCAAAAGGCCGAGGCTTTAGCCGAATGGTTAGCAGAATATAATGCTATTACCAATTCACTTCGCGGTGATGTTAATTTACGCAATTTTATTTGGAGCGGTAATGAGTGCGTTGGTATTGATTTTGAGGAACCTATGATAAAAGGTGATCTTGAAGAAGACTTTGGCAAGATTATTGCCTATGCAGTAACGTATAATCCCGCCTTTTCTGNAAATAAGTTTTTGTGCGGTAAATTAATGCTTAAGGCATTTTTAGATGTGGGGGGAGCTAAAAGCCCCATGCGCGAAGCGTATTTACGTGAAATAGATGCCATGAATATTAGGAGAAATAGCTTTATAACTCAAGATCAAGCAGCAACCTTCTTTATGCACATATGTNAGGAAATAAATTCCATGGAAACNCTTTACTTTTACACACACTTACGTTATTATTGTAACAATGAGTGATAATATTTTAACATAATATAAGGGGGGATTTCCCCATTAAAACTTATACTTAAATATCAGATTATTCCTATTTTATCTTGTCACATATGTTAAGTCTTAGTTGATTGACTTAAATAGATAGTTTTAGATATTCAAACAAGTGAATAAATGGAGGTGTAATTCATGGCAAATAACGATCATGTTTTAACTCAAGTGGCAGAGATTGCCTCTAAGTGGAAAGGTCAGCCGGAAATGCTTATACCCGTTCTTCACGAAGTGCAAGCAATTGCAGGTAATGGTATCCCGAAGGAAATTGCCAAGACGGTGGCGAAAGAAATGGCTATTCCTTTAGCGGAGATCTATAGCGTCCAAACCTTTTATTCTTTTTTTTCCGTTGAAAAAAGGGGAAGAGTCTTGATTCGATTGTGCAGGACGGCTCCATGTCATGTAAAGGGTACTAAGGGTATTATTGATGCTTTTGAGAAAGTCTTAGGTATTAAAGTTGGGGAGACCACCGAAGATGGTGAATTCACTTTAGAAACTTGCGAATGCATTGGAGCCTGTGATGTTTCTCCTGCGGCACTATTGACGATGAGGTATACGGTCATTTAACTCCCGAAAAGGTAGAAGAGTTAGTTGCATCACTGAGGAAAAACTAGATTAGTTTTATGATATGCAGATGGAGGTTGATGAAGTCTAATGATCCACATTATTATCTTTTTACCACTACTTGGGGCGGCATTGGATATTTTTGATCAGTTATTTACGCCTGTGGGTCGTACAGTTATACTCCTCGCGCTTGCAGCTGGTTTGTTAGCGGCAGTTTTGCGTCCGGAGTTTAAGCTTAAAAATGAGTTATTAAGGTCGGCAATTATAAGTTTAGTCGGTGCCATGCTCACATTCGTTTTAAGTACACAGCTAAATTTGGGAGCGGTTATCGCTTCTGCAATAGTAGGCTTAGTCGGTGCAAGGGTTTTCAAAGATAACGATCAAGTGGTTATGTATCTTGGTGCTTTTGTAGGCATGAGCTCTGCTTTACGCTTTCCCACCTTATTGCCCTTGATTGTGGCAGGCCTTCTGGGTGGTCTATTTTTTGAGTTGCTAGATGATAGCTGGGTTGGAGTAGGTGGTCGTCTCGGAACTTTAGCGGCAGCGGCCGTTGTTGTGGTTCTAGTAGTGATGGGAGGCGTATGATGCAGACTTTAATTTTAGGTATAGTTATTGCAATGATTTGCGGAGCAGCGGGATTTTGGCTTCGAGTAAATACTAAACTTACAGTTGTTGAAGTTTCGGCTTTGTTAGCCCTAGTGGCCGGTTTAATTTTGCCTCGCATTTTTTCAGAAGGAAATCTCTTTGCCGCAATATGTACCGCTGTTTCTTACGCAACTATGTGTAGTAAAGATAGGATTAATAGTTACATTGAAATGATAAGTGTCAGCGCTATTTGTGCAATGATCCTTTATTTTGGTCAGGATGTTCTGACAGGCGTGGGAGGCAGACTTGGAACCTCCGCCGCTGTATCGGTGTTATTATTTCTAACACTTAAAAGTCTTTTTACCTTAAAGAGCACGAAGATGGTGGCTAAGAGCTAGATTTTATCTGTAAGAAAAGGGAGTGAAAAGATGGAAGAAGTAAGGATTGTACTGGACAAGGTAGGTGAAATATCTCCTATTAGCTCCAAAGAGTATGCCGGTGTAGGTGGCTATGAAGGACTAAAAAAAGCACTGGTAGATCCGGAAAAAGTTATTACAGTTCTTAAAGAGTCAGGTCTTAGAGGTCGCGGTGGGGCCGGGTTTCCAACCGGTTTAAAGCTGTCTTTTACCGCCAATACAGATGCAGACCAAAAATATATTGTTTGTAATGCGGATGAAGGTGAACCGGGAACGAACAAAGATCGGGTAATTATGGAGGGCATTCCACATAGAATTCTCGAGGGAATGGCCATAGCCGGTGTTGCAGTTGGTGCCACTAAGGGTTACATATACTTGCGTGCAGAATATCCATACGTAGCGGAGATTTTAAGAAAAGCCCTGGCAGATGCTAAAAAGAACGGGTACTTAGGTTCAAATATTTTAGGAAGTGATTTTGATTTTGATGTCACCCTTTTTATTGGAGCGGGGGCTTATGTTTGCGGTGAAGAAACAGCACTGCTCGATTCGTTAGAGGGAAAGAGAGGCGAGCCTAGGCCGAAGCCGCCATATCCCGGTGTGGAAGGCCTTTGGGGGAAACCAACCGTTGTAAATAATGTGGAGACTTTAGCGAATTTGCCCATGATTATGGTTAATGGGGCAGATTGGTTCCGTACCATGGGTACTGAAAGTTGTCCCGG
>JGI24708J26588_10000364_pt1 | contig 36672 bp, 38 predicted proteins | sample BioPla1DNA2_FD_26588 | JGI IMG/M metagenome (IMG submission 26588) | reverse complement strand
GTCGATGTCAATACTTTTTTAAAAGTTTTTTTAAAATCTTTTTGACTTCCTTTAAAAACTTTTTAAATGGCGGAGAAGGAGGGATTTGAACCCTCGCGCCGGTTACCCGACCTATGCCCTTAGCAGGGGCACCTCTTCAGCCTCTTGAGTACTTCTCCTTAATAAACATGCATCACAAGTGACGCAAATGTTATTATACTAAATTATTCTTCAAATGTCAACATTTTTTTCTGTAATAATTTAAGCATTTTTTTACTAGGTTGAAATATAAAAGAATACTCTTTATTACCTTCTTTATATACTCCATAATAAATGTCCTTTTTTTGAAACCATGTATAACAAAATCGAGCTTTTTTTACGTAAGAACGTAAATATTCTTCCTCAAAAGCTAACTCCTGAATTGGAGCAATTTTTTTAAGTTGCTTAATATGAAGATGTAAAACATATTTTTCTTTAGAACCAATCACTTGATGAATAATAAACTCATCATCTATGAGTATATACCGGTAAGTAATAAAATATTCTCGAAGTAAAACATATAGAATAACGGTAAAAATAAAAATTGTAATTAAATCCAACCAAGCTGAATGTAAACTAACAAGATAAGCAACTCCATTCATTAAAAATAAAATACCAAAACAAATGAGGATACCTGCTCCTATATGTTTCCATGATAGTTTTTGTCTTTTGGATACTTCTTGGTACATAGCACCTAACTCCTTATTTCTTTTTTATTTTCTATTTATTGATCTACTTTCTATTGATATGAAAAGATCAATGTCCTCTAGTATAACGAGAAATAAGTAAAAAAGAAAGTATTATTTTTTGGAAAACAACTCTAATTTTCTATACTTTTTCTTAGAATCCCTATAGATATCATTTCCTTTTATATCAATGGCTACAATAATTGGAAAATCTTCTACTACCAATTTTCTTATTGCTTCTGTTGCTAAATCTTTATACGCAATCATTTCTGCAGATTTAATTCGATGTGAAAGTAAGGCACCAGCTCCACCTATTGCTGCAAAATAAATACTTTGATGTTTTTGAATCGACATCCGTACCGCTTCACTTCGCTTTCCTTTTCCAATCATCCCTAATAAACCTTGTTCTAATAACAATGGAGTATANGCATCCATTCGATAACTAGTAGTAGGACCAGCTGAACCTATCACTTGATTCGGACGTGCTGGAGAAGGGCCCATATAATAAATAATTTCATTTGTTAAAGAAATAGGTAATGTTTCTTTATTTTTAATTTGTGTAACCAAACGTTTATGAGCGGCGTCTCGAGCCGTATAAATTGTTCCTGATAATAAAACTTGATCCCCTACTTGAAGCGTTTTTAATTTTTCTTTTGTTAAAGGAGTTTCTAGATAAACAGGCATATTTCTCCTCCCTCTTATAAAGTTCTTTTTGCATGTCGTGTTACATGACAACTCATATTAATAGCTACAGGTAAACCTGCAATATGAGTAGGATAGGTCTCTATATGTACTCCAAGTGCTGTAGTTATCCCACCTAACCCTTGAGGACCAATACCCAACTGATTAATTGTATTTAATAACTCTTCTTCTAAAGCTGCAATATGAGGTAATGAAGATTTAGTTCCTACTGAACGTAATAACGCTTTTTTAGATAATATAGCTGCTTTTTCAAAAGTACCTCCTAATCCAACACCAACAATCATTGGAGGACACGCATTGGCTCCTGCCTTTTCCACCGTCTGTATAACCACTTTTTTTATTCCTGCAATACCCTCTGAAGGAGCTAGCATATAAATATTACTCATATTTTCACTACCAAAACCTTTCGGTGATAACGTAATATGTACTTGATCCCCCGGTATAATCTGATAATGAATAACAGCAGGTGTATTGTCTTGAGTATTTTTTCGTAAAATTGGATCTGAAACTACTGATTTTCTTAAATATCCTTCTGCATATCCTTGACGAACACCTTTATGAATGGCTTTTTCTAAATATCCTCCTGTAAAATGTACTTCTTGCCCTATTTCACAAAAAACTACAACCATACCTGTATCTTGACAAATAGGAATCTGATAATTGGCTGCAATATCTGCATTTTCAATAAGACTTGTTAAAATTTCTTTTCCTAATGGAGATTCTTCCCTTTTCACAGACTGATAAAATGCTTTTTTAATATGGGGATCTAAATAATAGTTGGTTTCTACACACATTTCCTGTATTACTTGAGTAATTTCTTCTACATGAATACTCCTCATAATCCCCCTCCATTCTTTAATACTGCGGTTTATTCTTCTGCTTCTGTCAATTCCAATAATCGATATAATAGTGTCACCGCTTCTGCACGAGTCATTTTTTCTTTAGGATAGCATTTATTTTGATTACGTCCCTGAAGTAAGTTTATCTTTTGTGCTCCTATTATAGAGTCTCTTGCCCAAGAACTTACTTGTCTTATATCAGAAAACTCTTTTTTATTTCTTATTGTAGTTACAGTTGTATTTTTCTTATTTTGTTGTAATTGTTCATATGCTCTCATAACAATTACAATACCTTCTTCTCGAGTTAACGAACGGGTAGGATAAAAAGATGATCCAAAGCCATTCATCCATTCTTGTTCTTGTACCATATAAATATATTTTTCATATGGATTATTCTTCGATATATCTGAAAAAAAAGTCTGTTTTTCTTTTGGTTCCGGCAAATGAAACGCCTTTGCAATCATCTTTGCAAACTCTTGTCGAGTAATAAGGGCATCTGGATAAAAATAAGTACCTTTTTTAGGTTCAACAATACCTTTTTTATAAAATTGATGAACCATTTCTTCACTCCAGTGACCAATCGTATCATTCATTTTAGAATTATTTGCAGGAATAGTCGTAAAATTCCAACTCTTACTAATAACTTTTGATTCACCCTTACTANAAATCACCTTTGCTTTTGCCTCTACTTGATATGTACGATCATATTGTAACTTTGAAGTAGGAGTAATCACTATTCCATTCATTAAATATTCATTATTTTTAGGGGTATCTACTTTTACCTCAATAGAACGGCCAGTTAAGATATCTTTCATTTTTACTTGTACTTCCTCTAATGTTTGAATCGCATTTTTAGAATAATACGCAAGACTAATAGCATCATCAATTAAAACATCTTTTTGTTTATGTCCAGGATAGACAACTATTTGATCTTTTTGAACTTTTTCTCCACCTAATAAAAAAGAAGAATAGGATCCTGTAGAAGCAAAAACCATATGTTTATATTCTGGACTTAGCCAAAAAATACGTTCATAAGGATTTTTGATAAAAGTATCTATACGTTGTGCATCTTTGCGAAGATTTTTTCCGTTAAATTCCATCACTAATGGATATCTATATCCAAAATAAGCTGTTCGATCCATCGGATAAACTCCAGAAAAATATTTACTATATTTTTGTTGCTGTGTTTGAAATACTTGATGATAACTCATATACTTTGTATGATTTTCTGCTGCTTGATATAAATTATCATCCCAAGTTAAATTGGATATTCCTGCTTTTTGTCTATACTCATTAATTCGTGTTAAAAATAAAGAACTAAATTCTTTTCCTTGAGTCTTTGCTACTACATGATCAGAACAAAGAAAACTGCAAAATAATACAAAAATAACCAATATAGCTCTTATCTTCTTACTATGTTTTTGCACCAAATCTCCCTCCTTTTTCAAAAAATAATACTATTTGTTTTTTTATTTATATCTATGTATCCCTTTAGACTTAGCCTTATCATACCTATTAGTGTCTAATATATCTTCTTAAAATATTAAAATTTAAAATATGATACATCATCAAATACTATTATAATGGAAAAAATAATGAAGAGCCATTACATACATATTACATTTTTTATTCTAATCATGCCAATAAGTTACTGCTTGACTACCCATCTGTTCCCACACTTTTTCAAAAATAGACCGTTCTATCGGAACATTCGGAGTTAAATATAAAGGATCATTAATATAAATATACTTTTGATCATATCCCGTGATAATAGCTGCGTGTTGTCTACGTGTAATTTGAATGGGTCCTTGTGATGTATACCAAGTTTGAAATTCACTTGGTTGTAGTACACGATATTGAGTATTGGTAATGACCCACACTGGAATTCCTTGACTTACAAAATATAAAAGATCTTCTAATGTACTTCCTGTTAAATCAATAGCATTATTGGTATAATTTTTTAAAAGTTCATAGATAGGTTGATGATATACTCCATATCCAGGATTTTGATGGGTATATATATCTCCAACAAATCCAACATTAGGATGACCAAAATAAACTTTTCCTTCCTTTTCTTCATAAGGAGTAGTATCTTTTTTAATTTGTTCTGCTAACGTTAATTTATCTACATCCATTCCTTTATACTGCAGCAACATTGCTAGAGAAGTAACTTCACATCCCCGAGCTAATTCTGGAAATTGCTGAATATGGGGAACTTTCAATTGTATTTTCGTACTTATTTTTTTTTCTTTAGACCAAAGAATATTCTTTTTTTCATGAAAAGCAATTGTAGTTGCCTTATGTTTTTTTGCATATTCTAAAGCGGATATAAAATTATCAAAATCTTTCATATATTGCTGATCACGATAGACAATAAAGGAATAGTAGTTATCCCAAAGCCAATCTTCTTTCCCCATTTGAGTAATATAAGATCGTTTCAAAGTAGAAGCATACTCCGTAGCTTCTTCTAAAGAGCAAAACATCTTTTTTAATAAGTCATAATAATAAACTTCAAAAATAATGGGATCTTCTTGAGCTGAAATAGATTTTTGTTCTTCGTGTAGCATTAGAAGTTCTTTTGCTTCTATTGCTAATTTCCAAACATATGTAAGATACCAAAAGACAAGACAAATACCTATCCAAAATAATCCTTGTATACACCATTTTTTTATTTTCCTCATCTTTTGTCACCTCTTACTTATACATACATCTTGAATTCATTTCGATTATAGCATAAAAACTCCCCAAATGGGGAGTTTTTATGTCTCTTTTATTTTTCTTCTATTTTATCTATTTTATCAATTTCTTCATCATCTTCAACTACTTTTGCAACACAAACTACTTTTATATCGTCTTCTAAATTAATCAATTTAACCCCTTGAGTAATACGTCCTTGTACAGAAATTTCTTTAACTCGTAATCGAATAATAACACCTTCCGATGTAATAATTAATATTTCTTCTTCTTCATTTACTATTCGAATACTGCTAATCGCTCCTGTCCGTTTTGTCTGACGATAGAGTTTAACTCCCTTACCACCTCTTCTTTGAACATTAAATTCAGAAAGATCGGTTCGTTTACCCAAGCCATTTTCTGTTACTACAAGAAGCTGAGTTCCTTCCGAAAGGAGATCCATACCAATAACTTGATCGTCCTCTCCTAATTTAATAGATCTTACTCCCATTGACGTTCGCCCTGTTGGACGTACGTCTGTTTCATGGAATCGAATCGCTTGTCCTTTTTTTGTACCTATAATAACTTCTTCGTTGCCATCCGTAAATTTTACAGAAATTAATTCATCATCTTCGCGAAGTCCTATAGCAATTAAACCAGAAACTCGAATATTTTCATATTCCATAATACTGGTTTTTTTCACTTGTCCTTGTTGAGTTGCCATCATTAAGTAAGATCCTTCCTGATACTCACGAACAGGAATAACGGCAGTGATTTTTTCTCCAGGATCTATTTGGAGTAGATTGACAATTGCTGTTCCCCGAGCTGTACGACCTGCTTCTGGAATCTCATAAGCCTTCAAGCGATATACTTTTCCTCGATTGGTAAAAAACAATATATAATTATGAGTAGAAGTTACAAATAAGTTTTCTACAAAATCTTCTTCTCGAGTAGTGATTCCCTTGATACCTCTACCCCCTCGATTTTGACTACGATAAGTATCTAAAGGAATTCGCTTGACATAGCCTAAATGAGTCATCGTAATAACACTATTTTCTTCAATAATCAAATCTTCGATATCTAACTCTCCTTCATCATGAGTTAGTTTGGTTCTACGATCATCTCCGTATTTTTCTCGAATAATAAGAATTTCTTCTTTTATGACACCATATAATCGTTTATCATCTGCTAGTATACCTCGTAATTCTTTTATCTTTTCTTGTAATTCTAAATATTCATTTTCAAGCTTTTCTCGTTCTAGTCCTGTTAAAGTACGAAGTCTCATATCTACAATGGCTTGAGATTGTACTTCTGATAAAGCAAAAGTAGACATCAATTTTTCTTTTGCTTCATTCGTACTATTGGATCCCCTAATAATTCGAATCACTTCATCGATATGGTCTAATGCAACACGAAGTCCTTCTAAAATATGAGCTCTTTCTTCTGCTTTACGAAGGTCATATTGAGTTCTACGAGTGACCACATCTTTTTGATGTTCTAAATAGTAATGAAGCATATCTTTTAAATTTAAAACCTTAGGCTCATTATTGACTAAAGCTAACATATTAACGCCAAATGTTTCTTGCATTTGAGTATTTTTATATAACTGATTTAAAATAACATTGGCATTTGCATCTCTTTTTAATTCAATAACAATACGCATACCTGTACGGTTCGATTCATCTCGAAGATCTGAAATTCCTTCTATTTTTTTATCTTTTACCAAGTCTGCAATTTTTTCAATGAGTCTTGCTTTATTGACTTGGTAAGGAATCTCAGTTACAACAATACGTTGTCTTTTTCCCATCGGCTCAATTTCTGCATCAGCTCGAACCTTTATTTTACCTTTTCCCGTACGATATGCTTCTACAGTGCCTTTTCTTCCTAAGATAGTAGCTCCCGTTGGGAAATCAGGTCCTTTAATAATCTCTAATAATTCTTCTATCTCTGTTTCTCGATCTTCCATAACATAATTGTCAATCATTTTCACAACTCCATCGATAACTTCACGAAGGTTGTGAGGTGGAATATTTGTTGCCATTCCAACGGCAATCCCCGCAGCTCCATTCACTAACAAATTGGGGAATCTAGAGGGTAATACCTCTGGTTCTTTTAACGATTCATCAAAATTAGGACGATAATCAACGGTATCTTTTTGAATATCGGCTAACAACTCCATAGATAATTTACTCATACGCGCTTCTGTATAACGCATAGCTGCAGCTCCATCTCCATCGATAGAACCAAAGTTTCCATGACCATCTACTAACATATATCGAATCGAAAACTCTTGTGCCATCCGCACCATAGCATCATAGATCGAGCTATCTCCGTGAGGATGATATTTTCCCATGGTATCCCCTACAATACGTGCTGATTTTCTATAAGGTTTATCAGGAGATAGATGTAACTCATCCATGGCATATAAAATCCGTCTTTGTACTGGTTTTAATCCATCTCTTACATCAGGTAACGCTCGAGATACAATAACACTCATAGCATAATCAATATACGATTTTCTCATTTCCTCTTGAATATCCACCGAGATAATCCGTTCCCTGTCTGTTTCATTAAATTGATCACTCATGATCAATCATACCTCCTTATTAGTCCAAATTTACTGATCATGAATTTAAATATCTAAATTAGTTACAAGTTTTGCATGTTCTTCGATAAATTCACGTCTAGGTTGGACTTTATCTCCCATTAAGGTTGTAAAAATCTCATCTGCAGCAGCTGCATCCTCAATGTGTACTTGAATTAACGTTCGGTTAGATGGATCCATTGTTGTATCCCATAATTGATGAGCATCCATTTCCCCTAACCCTTTATAACGTTGAATATCCACTTTTTTCTCTCGTCCCACTTCATCTAAAATTTTATTTAATTGTTTATCACTATAAGCATAATAAATTTTTTTGCCTTGTTCCACCTTATACAAAGGAGGTTGAGCAATATATACATGTCCATTATAAATAAGTGGAGGCATATAACGATATAAAAAGGTAAGTAGCAACGTACGAATATGAGCTCCGTCTACATCCGCATCCGTCATCAGTACAATCTTGCCGTAACGTAGTTTATCGATATCAAATTCATCTGAAATTCCTGTTCCAAATGCCGTAATCATAGCCTTAATTTCATTATTACTTAAAATTCGATCTAAACGTGCTTTTTCTACATTCAAAATTTTACCACGTAAAGGAAGAATCGCCTGTGTTTTACGATCTCGAGCTAATTTAGCAGATCCACCAGCTGAATCCCCTTCCACAAGATAAATTTCACATTTTTCTGGATCTCGTTCTGAACAATCAGCTAATTTTCCAGGCAAACTAGTACTTTCCAATACATTTTTTCTTCTCGTTAAATCCCGAGCTTTTCGAGCTGCATCTCGAGCCCTAGAAGCTAAAACTGCTTTTTCCAAAATAATTCGTCCTACAGAAGGATTTTGTTCTAGAAAAAAGGTTAATTGTTCGGATAAAACACCTTCTACAGCTCCTCTGGCTTCACTATTACCTAATTTTTGTTTCGTTTGTCCTTCAAACTGAGGATCTTCTAATTTTATACTAACAATAGCCGTAATTCCTTCTCGAACATCGTCTCCAGATAAATTTTTTTCCTGTTCTTTTAAAATATTATTATTTCTTGCATACTCATTTAAGGTTTTTGTAAAAGCAGATCTAAATCCACTTAAATGAGTACCTCCTTCGGCTGTATTGATATTATTAACAAAGCAAAAGACATTTTCAGTAAACGAAGTATTATGTTGAATAGCTACTTCTACATAAACCCCATCTTTTTCTCCTTCTGCATAAATAATAGGTTCATATAAAACATCTTTATTTTTATTCAGATGGGCAACAAATTCTTGAATGCCTCCCTCATAATGAAACGTCTTTTCTTGTTCTAATTCTGGTCTTTCATCTTTTAGCACAATAGTGAGACCTTTTGTAAGAAAAGCCATTTCCTGCAATCTTTGACGTAAAATATCATATTGGTATTCCAATTCTTCAAAAATCTCTGGATCTGGTTTAAAATGCACATAAGATCCTTGTTTCTTCGTCTCTCCCACTACTTTTAAAGGACTTACCGTCTTTCCTCGTTCATAACGTTGTTCATGAATTTTACCATCGGTATAAATTTGAACAACCACCCATTCTGAAAGAGCGTTAACAACAGCTGCTCCTACTCCATGTAATCCTCCCGATACTTTATATCCTCCACCACCAAATTTTCCACCTGCATGTAAAATGGTAAAAACCACTTCAACAGCTGGAATTCCTTGTGTTGGGTGAATTCCGACTGGAATTCCTCGACCATTATCACTTACAGAAATTGAATTATCTGGATGTATCGTTACTTGGATTTGATCACAAAATCCTGCTAATGCCTCGTCGATAGCATTATCTACAATTTCATAAACAAGGTGATGCAATCCTCTTGATGAAGTACTTCCAATATACATCCCCGGTCGTTTTCGCACCGCTTCTAAACCCTCTAATACTTGGATTTGGGTTTCATTGTATTCTGTTGACATAGTTTTTGACGCCTCCTATTTCTTTCCCTGGCTATACAATACTGATATCTATATCTTTTAATATATAAAATACTATAATAGCTTAATATTGAAAATTATGGAATTCTATTTCCGATTCTTCTTTGAAGAGTCTTTGAAGATATGGGTGATAAATATAATATAATCTTTTGATTTTCTTCTGTAATTACAATGGATTTGGGGGAATCTTGAGAAAGGTTTTGAATCCAATGATTGTCCTTTGCTTTTTTAATAAATTCTTGACTAATTTTAGATTTTTCAAGGGTATCTAAATTCAAAATGCCAATAACATTTCTGGCAACTATTTCTTGATCCGATCCTATGTGTAGAAACACAAAAACTCTCCTCCCATGTTCGTTATTGATCATAACGCCACTAAATACAAAGGTAACTGTAACTATAGTCTATCTTTAAACAATATCTCTATTATATATGATTTTAAAAGGATATACAACTATTTCCTAAGGATTATCTATGAAGTCACCTTTTTTATCGTACCTCCATGAACCTCATAAAAAGTAGATGAATCAAATTTTTGACGAATAAAATCTTCTACCCCTGTACAAGTCAAAAAAGCTTGTAAATCCGAAATATAATCCAATAAATAATATTGTCGATGCTGATCTAATTCAGATAAGACATCATCCAGCAAAAGTACAGGTACCTCTTTAATAATTTCCTTTACTAATTCAATTTCACCTAATTTCACTGATAGAGCTACACTTCTTTGTTGTCCTTGCGAACCATATAATCGTACATCGACTTGATTAATCCAAAAAGATAAATCATCTCGATGAGGACCAGCAGAAGTATTACCTTGTTCTACATCACGTCGCCGATTTTTCTTTAATTTTTCCTCATAATCGTAAATAGAGATATCTGGTTCATATTGAATTAAAAGCGTTTCTTTTTTTCCTGTAATATGAGAATGAATAGGACTGATTTTTTCATTTAAATTTTGTACAAAATTTTGTCTAGCTTGAATAATCTTTATACCTATATCCACTATTTGTTCATCCCAAACAGGTAACGTATCCATTAATTCTTTTTTTCTTTGTATCGACTTTAAAAGCTGATTTCGCTGCCTTAATAGACGATAATATTGTTGCAGATTATAATAATAAACGGGATACAGTTGACATAATTCCATATCTAAAAAACGTCTTCGTTCTCTAGGTCCATTTTTAATCAATGCCAAATCTTCTGGTGAAAACATAACTACATGTAAAGTTCCTAATAACTGACCTAACTTTTGTAAAGCCACACCATTAAGCGCTGCTCCTTTTTTACTATTTTTTTTAAGGTGCATATCTATTTTTTGTGTTCCATACTTTTTTTGTACTAAAATCTGAATATGAGCTTCGTTTTGATCCCAATGAATCATATCTCGATCATATTGATTTCGATGGGAACGACCAGTGGCACATAAGTAAATAGCTTCTAACAGATTCGTTTTTCCTTGAGCATTTTGTCCATATAAGACATTTACTTTTGAATCAAAATTCATAGAAAGATGAGTATAGCTTCGAAAAAAATCCAATGCAATACTTTTAATAAACATACATCATCACCTTATTTTTCTGTTCCCGAAGATACCTGATACATACCTTCTCCCTCAATCTCTACTTGATCTCCAGTACGCAATTTTTTTCCTCGTTCTGTAGCAACCTCTCCATTGACTTTTACTTTACCTTCTTGTATCCAATATTTTGCTTCTGCTCCTGAAGAAACCACATTAATATATTTTAAAAATTGCGCTAGTTTAATATACTCTGTTGTTATTACTACCACTTCCATTATTTTATCCTCTTTTCCAATTTTTTATATTATCGCAGTTATATGTACCCTTTATTATACTTCATATCACAATCATTTAGCTATCTTTATATAAAAAAATAAATCCATCCACTTTCTATTTTAAAATAAAAGTGCGGGTATTCTTAGATTATATCCGCACTTTTACTATGTTTTTATACCTCTATACATTTAATCGTATAGGTAAAACTAAGTATTTATATTCATTTCCTTCTAACGGTTTAATAATACATGGACTTAAAGACGATGTAAACTGAATACAAATTTTTTCATCTTCAATTGCCCGAAGAGCATCGATTAAATATTTCGGATTAAAAGCAATTAATAAATCTTTTCCTTCTGTATGAACCACTAATTCTTCATAAGCTGTTCCTAATTCTGTATTGGAAGTCACTACTAATTGCTCTGCTGCTATTTCCATCTTAATAGGATTCTTTTTATTTTCTCTTGAAATCAGTGCTGCTCTTTCAATACTCATTAAAAGTTCTCTGCGATCCACTTCTATTTTTGTTTCATAGTCTTCAGAAAAAACTTGTTCATATTTTAGGAACTCTCCCTCTAGTAAACGTGAAACTACAATACTGTCTCCTAAATCAAATAAAATATGCTTATCTGTAAAATACAGGGAAACCAGATCTTCTTCTTCAGAAGACAAAATTTTACTAATTTCGTTAAGTGTCTTTCCTGGAACGACAACCTCTGCCTGTTCATTCTCAATTGAGAGATCTGTTTTCCTAAATGAAACACGATATCCATCCACAGATACGATATTTAGAGATCCGTTTTTAATTTCTAATAATTCACCTGTTAATATTTGTCTCGTTTCTTCTACTGCTACAGAAAAAATGGTTTGTCGAATCATATCTTTCAAAACAGGTTGAGTTAACGAAAGTTGATTGTCTTTCTCAACTTCTGGTAGTCTTGGGAACTCTTCTCCTAATTGTCCTGCTATTTTAAACTGAGAATTTTCACATATAATAGTGGTCATATTGTGATCATCGACTGATATTTCAACCAAACTATCTGGAAGTTTTCTTACAATTTCTGAAAAAATCCGAGCTTCTAAAGCAATACTACCAGGCTCTAATACGGTAGCATTTACTTTACTTTCAATTCCTAATTCAAGGTCATTACTAACTAAAGTAAATTGATTGGTATTTGCTTGTAGTAAAATACATTCTAATATAGGAAGTGTAGTTCGATTAGAAACAGCTTTTAATACTGTATTAACACCATTTACTAAATCCGTTTTTTGACAAGTGAGTTTCATTTTGTGTATAACTCCTTTCTGCATTCTATAATATATATAATAGAGAATTATAGTACTGATAGTAATAAGGGCTGTGGATATGTGTATAATGCTTGGAAATAAGAAAAATAAAAGAAAAACTCATAAGAATAACATTGTGGATAGTTTTATAATAAGTTATGACTTGTCCACAATGTCCACAAAAAATAAAAAATAAAAAGGTGATCCACAATCTATCCACTGCTTTTTCACAGATTTTAGATTTCCTAATAGTTACTTTCCTGTAATTCTTTTCTCTAAATCATTTACAACAGTTTGAAGATTTGGGTCTTTTTCCATAATTCGTTGGATTTTATCACAACCATGAATAATAGTTGTATGATCTCGTCCACCAAATTTTTCTCCAATTCTTGGTAACGATAGATCGGTTAAGCTTCGGCATAGATACATAGCCACTTGTCTAGGAAATGCAATATTACGAGTACGTTTCTTAGAACGTAGATCTTCAGGTCTAAGTTTATAATGAGAGGCAACGATTTCTTGTATAAATTCAGGTGTAATAACTTTTGGTTTATCGTTGGAAATCAAGTCTTTTAATGCTTCATTGGCTAGTTCAATTGTTATTTCTTGATGAGCTAAAGCAGAAAAAGCAATGATTCTATTTAATGCTCCTTCTAATTCACGTATATTTGAAACAATAGATTTGGCTACAAAAACAATTACATCATTAGGAATACTCATTTGTTCTAATTCTGCTTTTTTTTGTAGTATGGCAATACGAGTTTCTAAATCAGGCGGTTGAATATCTGCAATAAGTCCCCATTCAAATCGGGAACGTAGACGATCTTCTAAGGTTTCTATTTCTTTTGGTGGTCGATCACTAGAAATAATAATTTGTTTATTTGCTTCATGTAATGTGTTAAAAGTATGAAAAAATTCTTCTTGAGTTCGTTCTTTTCCAGCAATAAATTGAATATCATCAATTAAAAGGACATCTATATTACGATATCTTTTTCTAAAATCTTCATTTTTGTCGTCTTTAATGGAATTAATAAGTTCATTAGTAAATTTTTCAGAAGATGCATATAGTACTTTTGTATATGGTTTTTGTGATAGAATAAAATGTCCAATGGATTGCATTAAATGAGTTTTACCTAGGCCTACACCACCATAGAGAAATAGAGGATTATAGGCTTTAGCTGGCGCTTCTGCTACAGCTAAGGCGGCTGCATGAGCCATTCGGTTACTATTTCCTACTACAAAAGTATCAAAAATATAGCGAGGATTTAAATTACTTTGGGTATCTAGTGGATCAGTTCTTTGGTCAGCATTTTGTTTGGATTGGATGGATTCATTTGGCAATACCAACTGTATATCGTATTGTTTATTAATTGCTTGTTTAATAGAATTTTCTAAGAGTCTCATATACCGTTGTTGTAGAATATCTTTTGTAAAATTATCATAGGTTTCGATAAACAGGGTATTTTCGTGGACTTGAACAGGTTTTAATGATTGAAACCAGGTTTGATAGCTGACAGGAGAGGTTTCACTCTCCAATATCTTGAGCACTTTGGGCCAAGAATGTAATATTTGATTTTCCATTTTTTTTATTTCCCCCTTTTATCCAGCAGCCATCGTTCTTTTGGATAAGTATCAGATCTATAGATATAAAAAACTCCTATGCAGGATGAATATATGCAGGAGTTTGCTCATGAATTATCTACACTAAAATACACAATATATAAACATTGTGAAAAAATATATTCACAACCTGTAAATAATGTTGATATTTTAGCAGTATATGTAGTACACTAGAAGCAATGCACAAAAATGTGTATGAAGTTATCGACAACAAGAAAAAGATAAAAAACATATTTGTATGAGTTATCTAAAAACTTATACACAGACTTATCCACAGATTGTGTATAAGTTTAGAGCTTTTCACTTATCCACATACTCAAATACTATCATATCAAAAAATCTGGGGATAATCAATAAGAAAAAGAAATATCCACAGCGGAAATATCCACATTCTTATATATTAAAGTAAGAATAAAATAATTAAAAATGAATAATTATAAATGATATATAAATATACAGTAATAATGTATATTTATTCTTGATATATTTTCCTAATTTTTAATAAAAAGATTTTCTTGACGAAGAAAGGGTTCTTGACTATAATTGTAATAGTGCTTATGGTTCGCCATTGTTCTGTGAACTAGTTACAGAAAGAACAAAAGGAGGTGCTAGATATGAAAAGAACGTATCAGCCAAAGAAAAGACAAAGAAAAAGAGAGCATGGTTTTCGAAAAAGAATGAGAACAAGAAGCGGAAGAAAAATTTTAGCGAGAAGAAGAGCAAAAGGAAGAAAAGTATTATCAGCATAAGGCCGCAAGTAGTGTGGCCTTTTCTATTATTGTTTAGACTATTTTGATAGAGTAAATGATTAAAAATTTAATAATTAAATGAGGAAGTTACATGAAATATACAGAATCGTTAAAAAAGACATTTGAATTTCGTAAAGTTTATAATAAAGGGACTTCCATAGCTAATCGTTTATTAGTCATGTATATATTAAAAAATGAAAAATCTTATAATCGTTTAGGTATTTCAGTTAGTAAAAAAGTCGGAAATAGTGTAATACGAAGTAGAATTACTCGTTTGATTCGTGAAAGTTATCGTTTACAGGAAGAAAAAATTCAAGTAGGATATGATATTGTTATTATTGCTCGTCATACAGCTAAAAATGCTACCTATTGTCAGGTAGACTCTGCAGTTACACATTTAATTAAAAAGCATAGAATACAAAAAAAATAAGATTTTTTATTGAATAAAATGTATATAAGAAGTATAAAGAAAAGAAAGAAGTGTGACGATGAAATATATAGATCGTATGGTACTTTTTATCGTACAAGTATATCGTAAATATATATCTCCCTATAAACGCCCTTGTTGTCGTTTTTATCCTACATGTTCACAGTATATGTATGAAGCAGTTGGAAAATATGGGACCATTAAAGGAGTATATTTAGGTGTGAAAAGAATTTTACGTTGTCATCCTTTTCATACAGGAGGATACGATCCGGTTCCTTGATAAATAGAAAAAGAAACAAAAGAGAGGGTTAAGGAGGCAGTATAGTGTTCAATTTTATTATCAGTCCCATAGCCAATCTGTTAGGAATGATTATGAACTTTATTTTTAATATGGTACATTCTATAATTCCGACAGGTTCATTAGGATTTAGCATTATTTTCTTTACTATTGTTGTTCGATTTATATTATTACCCTTAATGATTAATCAACAAAAGTCGATGCAACGAATGCAGAAGGTTCAACCACAAATTCAAAAGATTCAAGATAAGTATAAAAATAAGAAAGATCCAGAAGCGCAGCAAAAAATGAGTCAAGAAATGGCAGCTTTATATCAAAAGAATAAAGTAAATCCTTTAGGTGGATGTTTACCATTATTAATTCAGATGCCTATTATTTTTGCATTATTCCAAGTTTTGCGTTCGCCGGCAGTTCATATAGAGCAAGTGGGAAGTATTTATACACAGTTAGCAGAACAAGTTATGACCATTCCTAATTATAGCACTATATTAGAAGGTTTTTTAAAGGGAAAAGCTATTCGATCTTTTGATCCTAATTCCATGGATAGTGTAGTAATGTTATTATCTCAATTTCATACTTTTGATTGGACTCAATTACTAAATCAACTAGGAGAAATAGGTACTACTATGTTGACTCAAATGGAAGGATTAATTGCTCAATTACAAAAGATGAATTTTTTCTTAGGAATTAATTTAACAGATACACCAGGTATGACCTTCCCAGGTATATTACTTCCTATTATTGCTGGGGGTACTACCTATTTATCTACTAAATTTGGTATGACAAATAATACTCAAAATAAAGGAAAAGATAAGGCTAGCGAGTCAACAGCAGCACAAACACAAAACACCATGATGCTAATGTTTCCATTCTTAACTGCTTTTATGACATATACCTTGCCTGCAGGGTTAGGTTTATATTGGATAACAAGTAATGTGTTTCAAATATTCCAACAACTAGCAATTAATAAAACATTAAGTTCCAAAAAAGGAAAGGAGACTAGTTAAGTATGGAATTTGTTGAAAAAACAGGGAGAACCGTTGAAGAAGCAGTAACAGAAGCACTAATAGAGTTAGGTATTACAAGAGATAAAGTGAATATTGAAGTATTAGATGAAGGTTCCAAAGGTTTTTTAGGTTTATTTGGTAGTAAAATTGCACGAGTTCGAGTTTCAAAAAAAATGGATGCAGTAGATATTGCTACACAATTTTTACAAGAAATTTTTAAATCAATGAATTTAGATATTATCATGCAAGTAGAACAACAAGACAATGAATTGAATATTAATTTACAAGGAGAACAACTTGGAATTTTAATTGGAAAAAGGGGACAAACTTTAGATGCTATTCAGTATTTAGTGAGTTTAGTAGTTAATAAAGTAGAAGAAGATTATATTCGAGTAAAATTAGATGCAGAAAATTATAGAGAAAGAAGAAAAGAAACCCTAGAAAATTTAGCGAATAACTTAGCAAAAAAAGTAAGAAGTACAAGAAAACGTGTGGTATTAGAGCCGATGAATCCTTATGAAAGAAGAATCATTCATTCTACACTTCAAGGAAATCCTAATGTTAGAACTCATAGTGAGGGAGAGGAACCTTATAGAAAAGTAATTATTACTCCTCAATTTAAGGAAAAAGGATATACAAAAACCCAGTGATTGCACTGGGTTTTTACATCGTTTAGAAGGTGATGATAAAATGATGGATCATACAATTGCTGCCATTGCTACTCCACCAGGAATAGGAGGCATTGGCATTATTCGAATTAGTGGAGGGGAAGCCCTCTCTATTATTGATCAAATTTTTAAGAGTAAAAGTAATAAAAAATTAGTAGAACAACCTTCCCATACTATTCATTATGGATGGATTATAAATCCTGATACAGAAGAAATTATTGATGAAGTATTAGTTATGATGATGAAGGGTCCACACACGTATACGAGAGAAGATGTAGTAGAAATTAATTGTCATGGAGGACGTATTGTAATTCAGAAGGTACTTCAATTGGTTTTACAACAAGGAGTTCAATTAGCAGAACCAGGAGAGTTTACAAAACGAGCTTTTTTAAATGGAAGGATTGATTTATCACAGGCAGAAGCTGTGATTGATATTATTAATGCACAAACAGAATTATCATTACAATCATCTATATCCCAATTAGGAGGTACTTTATCCGAAAAAGTACGGGAACTTAGACAAGAGTTATTAGAGATGATTGCTCATATTGAAGCGAGTATAGATTATCCTGAATATGATATGGAAGAGTTAACGTATGAAACCGTAGAAAATAATACAAAGGAATTATTACAAAAGGTTCATTATTTAATTCAAACAGCAGATACAGGACGAATGATCCGAGAGGGAATTCAGACTGTTATTGTAGGAAAGCCAAATGTAGGAAAGTCTTCTTTACTCAATGCATTACTTCGTGAACAAAGGGCTATTGTAACAGATATTCCAGGAACGACTAGGGATGTATTAGAAGAGTATTTAACGATACAAGGAGTTCCTTTAAAAATTATGGATACAGCGGGAATTCGAGATACAGTTGATATTGTAGAACAAATAGGAGTAGAAAAATCAAAAGAATGGATTGAAAAAGCAGATTTAGTATTGGTGATGCTAGATGCATCTACAAGCATAACAGAAGAAGATAAGCAAATTTTTAATTTGATTCAAGGAAAACAAGTGATTGTATTGATAAATAAAACAGATTTGCCTAGAAAATTAAATATAGAGGATGTTTATTCTTATGTAAATAAAGAACAGGTTTTGGAATTATCTGTAAAAGAAGATTTGGGATTAGATCAGCTAGAAGATAGATTAAAAGAATTATTTTTTTCTGGTGATATTCAAGTCAAAGATCATGTTTTTATTACAAATGTACGGCATAAAGATTCTTTATTAAAAGCTAAAAAAAGTTTAGAAACAGTACTGGAAACTATTTCTTTAGCTATGCCAGAAGATTGCTTATCCATAGATCTACAAAGCGCGTATGAATATTTAGGAGAAATTACAGGCGATACGGTAGGGGAAAGTATTATTAATCAGATTTTTAGTCAATTTTGTTTAGGAAAATAAGGAGGTGTACGATGATGAAATATAATGCAGGTAATGTAGATGTTGTTGTTATTGGAGGAGGACATGCAGGGTGCGAAGCGGCTTTAGCTACGGCTCGTCTAGGATTTTCCACCCTTATGTTTGCCATTAGTTTAGATAGTATTGCTATGATGCCCTGTAATCCTAATATTGGAGGAACATCTAAAGGCCATTTGGTTAGAGAAATTGATGCTTTAGGTGGAGAAATGGGTAAAAATATTGATAAAACCTATCTTCAATCTAAAATGTTAAATACAGGCAAAGGGCCAGCTGTTCATTCTCTTCGAGCTCAAGCAGATAAGATTAAATATTCCTTAGAAATGAAAAAAACCTTAGAAAGTACAGAAAATCTTAGAATTTGTCAAGGCGAAGTAACCAATATATTAGTAGAAAATAAGAAAGTGATGGGTATAGAAACATTAAATGGAGCTATTTATCATTGTAAGGCGGTGATTATTGCTACAGGAACCTATTTAAAGGCACGTTGTGTATGTGGAGAGACTAGTATTCAAAGTGGTCCTAATGGTTTACAACCAGCTACACATTTAACTCAATGTTTACGCGATCTTGGTATGGAATTATATCGTTTTAAGACAGGAACACCTGCAAGATTGGATGGAAAATCTATTGACTTTAGTAAAATGATCGAGCAGCCAGGGGATCCTCATATTGTTCCTTTTTCTTTTGGAACACCTAGACAATCATTACATCGAGAACAGATTTCTTGTTGGTTAACGTATACCAATGAAAAAACACATGAAATTATTCGTAAAAATTTACACCGTTCTCCTATGTATGGAGGAGATATTAAAGGAACAGGAGTACGATATTGTCCTTCCATTGAAGATAAAATTGTTCGATTTGCGGATAAAGAAAAACATCAAGTTTTTCTAGAACCGGAATCGGAATATAATAATGAATGGTATGTTCAAGGTATGTCTAGCTCTTTACCAGAAGATGTCCAAATAGCTATGTTACGTACTTTACCAGGATTAGAACATTGTCAAGTGATGAGGATAGGGTATGCCATCGAGTATGATTGCCTCAATCCATTACAATTAAAACCAACTTTGGAATTTCATGATATAGATGGGCTTTTTAGTGCAGGTCAAATTAATGGTAGTTCTGGTTATGAAGAAGCAGCGGCACAAGGACTTATTGCAGGTATTAATGCAGCTCGAAAATTGCAAAAAAAAGAACCTTTTATTTTAGACCGTTCAGAAGGTTATATTGGAGTTTTAATTGATGATTTAGTAACAAAGGGAACAAAAGAACCTTATCGAATGATGACTTCAAGGGCTGAGTATCGACTTCTTCTACGTCAAGATAATGCAGATTTACGATTAATGGAACGAGGTTATGAAGTAGGATTAGTATCCAAAGAAAGATATGAATATATTGTACAAAAGAAAGAAAAAATTCAAGAAGAAATTCAAAGATTACGATCAACTAATGTAGGAACAAGTGCAGTAGTACAAGAATGTTTAAAAAAATATGGAAGTACACCATTAAAGTCTGGTACTACTTTAGAAGAATTATTAAGACGTCCAGAATTAGATTATGTGAAATTAGCGGAGATTGATCCGAAACGTCCTGATTTACCTTGGGATGTTCAAGAACAAGTCAATATTCAAGTAAAATATGAAGGATATATTACTCGTCAAATGAATCAAGTAAAACAATTTAAAAAATTAGAAACAAAAATGATTCCTTTAGATATTAATTATGAAGATGTTTATAGTTTACGTTTAGAGGCAAAACAAAAATTAAGCAAAATTCGTCCGGTATCTATCGGTCAAGCATCTAGAATTTCTGGTGTTTCTCCAGCAGATATATCTGTTCTTTTGGTTTATTTAGAACAAAGAAGGAGGAAGAAACAGTGACAGGTAAAGAAATAGTAATACAAGGTAGTCAAGAATTAGGGATTTCTTTATCAAGTGCACAAATAGAGCAATTCTATCAATATTATGAGCTGTTAGTAGAATGGAATCAAAAAATGAATTTGACTGCTATTATAGAAGAAAAAGAAGTGATGATTAAGCATTTTTTAGATTGTTTAACTGCTGCTGTAGATATCGATATAACTACTTGTCATACATTAATTGATGTAGGAACAGGTGCAGGATTTCCAGGAATCCCTTTAAAGATTGCTTATCCACATTTAGAAATAACATTAATGGACTCTTTAAAAAAACGTATAAATTTTTTAAAGATAATTCAAACAGAGCTAGGTCTTTCGAATGTTCATTGTATTCATGGACGTGCAGAAGACCTAGGTCAAAATCCTTTATATCGAGAGCAGTATGATCTTTGTGTTTCACGTGCAGTAGCGCAATTAGCTGTACTATATGAATACTCTCTTCCTTTTATTAAGGTAGGTGGAACCTTTTTAGCTTTAAAAGGACCAAATGTTGAAGAAGAACTTGTAGAAGGGCAAAAAGCATTACAAGTTTTAGGTGGAAAATTAGATCATACGACAACAATAGATCTTCCTTATAGTGATATTAGTCATAGTATTGTTCATATTATAAAAAACAGACATACGCCGACACAATATCCTAGAAAAGCAGGAAAACCAAGTAAAAAACCAATAATTTAATTTAGATTTTTGTCGGAATCCAAATTAAATGTAGAAATAAAAAGTTTTTTACAATTCTGACAAAATATTGCCCGCATTAAATATATGCTATACTAGGTGTATTATGAGAAAAAATGTCTGAATGATAATGGATAAGGAAGAAATGGGGGAGGAAAAGTGTTATCAATGTCAATAAATGAATTATCAGACCAATCGATTGCTTATATCCCAGTAGATAAGATTAGACCGAATCCTTACCAACCGAGAAGAACATTTGATCAAATGCAATTAGAAGAATTAGCTAGTTCTATACGAGAATTTGGTGTTTTACAACCGATTAGTGTTCGATACATGAATCATTCCAGTTATGAGTTAGTAGCAGGGGAACGTCGGCTTCGAGCTTGTAAGTTAGTTGGATTAAAAACAATTCCAGCTGTTGTTATGGAATTATCAGATCGAGATAGTGCCCTATTAGCTCTTATTGAAAATTTACAAAGAGAAAACTTAAACTTTTTAGAGGAATCAGAAGGCTATTTTAACTTAATTAGGGATTATGGATTAACACAAGAAGAACTGGCTACTAAGGTGGGCAAGAGTCAATCTACCATAGCCAATAAAATGCGTTTATTAAAATTACCACCTTTAGTAAAAAAAATGATTATTGATCATGATTTATCCGAGCGTCATTCTCGTGCATTGCTAAAAATACCGGAAGAACAGTTGCAACTCAGTATATTAAAAAAAATTATTGATGAAGGGTTAACGGTAAAGAAGACAGAAGCATTAGTAGAGCGAACTATTCAACGTTTAATGGATGAATCAAAAGGGAAAAAAGAACAAAAGGTAAAAGCGTATCTAAAAGATATTCGTCTTTTTACGAATACGATTCAACAAGCAATTGATGTGATGAAACAAGCAGGAGTTGAAGCTCATTATAAAATGCAAGAAAAAGATCATTGCTATGAAATTACGATTCAAATTCCGACAAAATAAGGATATAAAATGACTTTTTTCTAAAATATTTCCCAGGAAATATTTTAATTCGACAAGGAAGAAATCCCTCATATTTTAATGATAAAAGGAGAAAGATGCACAGGGGAATTGTGAAAAATGTAAAAAAATATAGTGTTAAGGGCATATCCTATCATAATGGTAATGAAGTGATCTTTGTAATGATAGGATATGCCATGTTTTATGGAGAACTTGTATTATTTTAAGAAATCTGTACATTGTTTGGTAATTATAGATGGTTTTCTTTTTTTATTCATTACTAAAATTTCATGCGATAAATTTTTAAAAGCCGAAGATGCATCGATATTCATAAAGTTCCCTATAAAAGAAGCTAGAGCATATCGAGCTTTGGGTCCTCCTATATGAGCCGAGTGATAATGGTTTCGAATGATGTCCTGAGTTACATTTTTTGGATGATAATATGCATAATTTTGTAAAAAATATTTACAGCCGTATCGAGAAGTGATACAATTATACAATAAAGTTCCTATAATGGGACTTTCCATAATTTTTTTAATCCATTGTTTTTTCAAAGTTGGGTAGGGAGCATCTTTATTAATTCCTATAGGACAAATAAAGATAATTTTTTTAAATAAGTGAGGATATTGATGACATGTCATGGTAGTAAAGGAACAAGATAAGGAATGAGCAATGACATGAGTTGGTTCTTGGATTACTTCTTGAATAAAATCACGAAGTAGTTGTACATATAAAAATGCAGTATAGGTCATTTTCGGTTTATCAGAAAATCCAAATCCTAATAAATCGATGCGATAAACGCGATACTTTTTTGACCATTCTTTAACATTTTGCTNCCATTCCAAAGAAGAACTTCCTGTACCGATTCCATGAATTAGTAGCAAAGGTTTTCCACTGCCTTCAACGGTATAGTATATATTTCCCCATTTCCACGAAAAAAAGGAGGCTGTTTTGGGATATGTTTTTCTCGTTTTATCAACTTTCCAAAAGATCCAACGATTATATAAGGTAATAAAGAAAATAGGTAGGAGAAATAAACTCCATCTTTTTTTATGATTTGATTTCATATAATCACTCCAATTTTATGATATAAGCATAGAAGTATATTCTTTCTTTATTATGACTCATTTAGAATAATATTTCAATGACCATTTTTATAGATATACTTGGAGTAAAATTAATAAGTAGTTGGAGTACATAAAGGGTGAACAAGAGATATGGTAAGAAAAAAGCTGAATATGAAAGTATTAGATGAAATAATTGAAGATACTATTCATCGTATTCAGGAAAGTCGAGATCAAATTTATGATATTCGTAACTATGCAGAAGAGGAATATAGACGAATTGAATCAGAACTTAAAGAATTACGATCTTATATTATGGAGACAACGCAATATGTTGAAGAATTAAGAAAAAAATTATCAAGTAGTAAGCAATATTTGATGAAAATTAGTAAAAACCATGAGAAATATACAGAAAAGGAAATGAAAATAGCTTATGAGATAGCAGATCAATACCGTATCCAATTAGCTGTTGTTCAAGAGAGAGAACAAGTTTTGATACAAAAACGAAATGGATTGGAAATACAATTAAAATCACTTCATAAAATTACAGAAAAAGCAGATCATATTAATAAAAATGTATCTCTTGCGATGGATGTATTGACAGAAAATCTAAAGAATCTTTCTACGCATATTGGAGAATTATATGAAACACGTACTTTAGGTATGAAGATTTTATATGCACAAGAAGAAGAACGACAACGAATTGCAAGAGAGATTCATGATGGGCCTGCTCAACTAATGTCTCATATGGTTTTAAAATCAGATCTATGTCTTAAATTATTAACGGTAGATACAGATCAATGTAAAGATGAATTATTAAATTTAAAGTATATGCTTCAAAAAAATATGGGAGATATTCGAAGAATTATTTATGATTTACGTCCTATGATATTAGATGATCTAGGATTAATTCCTGCTTTAGAAAGACATATTCAACAAGTAGAGGAAGTATCAGGATTTGATATTTATTTTAAAAAAGAATCTCCTACCTTTTTATTACCGCCTGCTCTTTCCTTAACATTATTTCGTATTGTTCAAGAAGCACTTAATAATGTAGTCAAACATGCCAAAGCAACTCAAGTATATATTCGACTTGGATTTTTAAAAGAATATATTGAACTTTTTATTAAGGATGATGGAATAGGTTTTAATGTCGAAGATAAAAAATTACGAGAAGAAGATGCAGCTGGTTTTGGATTATATGCAATGAAAGAAAGAGTTCATTTGTTGCAAGGAGAATTTGAAATACGTTCACAAATTGGATATGGAACTAGGTATTATATTCGAATACCTTTAACAGAAGAAATAAAGGGGGAATAAAAATGATTACCATCATGTTAGTTGATGATCATTCGATGGTACGACAAGGATTAAAACAACTCATAGAATTAGAAGATGATTTAGTTGTAATAGCACAAGCGGGAGATGGAAAAAAAGGAGTTCAAAAAGCTTTAGAAGTCCATCCAGATGTTATTCTTATGGATATTAATATGCCCAATATGAACGGTATTGAAGCTGTTCAGTTATTAAGGCAAAAAAAAGTTCATAGTAAAATTATTATGCTTACTTTACATAATGAAGTGAAATATTTAAATAAGACAGTAGAATTAGGCATCGATGGATATATATTAAAGGATTCTGGGGCTGATATTTTGATTTCAGCTATTCGTTGTGTATATAATGGAGAAACATATATGCAATCGAATATGGTTACTCCTCTAGTTGATCCATTGCAAGAGGATCAAGAAAAATATGAAACAGAGATGGTCAAAGAAAGAGAGACGCTAACAAAGCGAGAAATGGAAGTTTTATCTTTAATAACAGAGGGACTATTAAATAAAGAAATAGGTTATGAACTTCGTATTAGTGAAAAGACAGTCAAAAATCATATTTCTAATATATTTAGGAAATTAAATGTGAACGATCGAACACAAGCTGCTGTTTATGCGATTAAAAATAATATTATCTCTATATAAAAAACAACGATAGTTGATTTATCGTTGTTTTTTATATAGAGATAATAAGGACTTTTGAATGATACGAAAAAAAATCTCATATATTAATAGTAATGATGATTTTTAGAAAAAGGTGGCATTATATTAATAAAGAAATGAGGATTTTTATGCCAGATTTTATACGTGTCATTATGCAAATTTTAGCAATTTCCGGCGTTCAAATAATAGTAGAAGGTATTTTAAAACAATGGGGTAGGACAGAAATGATTAAAATTGTAAATTTACTTTGTTATATTGCTAGTTTTTATATTGTATGGCAGTTTTTTGATACCTATATTATAAAAGGTTTTCAAGAATGGATTCGTATATTACACTAAAAAAACACAATACTATACGGTATATAGAGAAAATCAAAAGTAGACAAATGAAAAAGGATTTTGTATAATACATATATATATTTATAACAAAATAGATTGGTGCGTTAAGTGTAAGAAAATAGAAGGGAAGAAATACATGATGGATTTGATACAAGAAATTACTCAACTATTGGACGTAGCTATTCCAGAGTTAAAGAAAGAAGAAATTATAGAGTTGATCGAAATTCCAGCACGAGTAGANATGGGAGATTATGCNTTTCCTTGTTTTCGATTAGCTAAAATATATCGAAAGGCACCTGTAAAAATTGCACAAGAAATAGTTCAAAAAATTCCAGCATCGAAAGGGATTAAAAAAGTAGAAGCTGTTAGTGGATATATTAACTTTTTTATGAATCCAGCTCCTTTTGTGACTCAAGTACTTATTAATGTATTAGAACAAAAAGAAAAATATGGTTCATCTACAATAGGAAAAGGGAAAAATATCGTTATTGATTATTCAGCTCCTAATATTGCTAAACCTTTTCACATTGGACATCTTCGTTCTACCGTTATTGGAAATGCTTTATATCATATTCATAAATTTTTAGGATATCATTGTGTAGGGATCAATCATTTAGGGGATTGGGGTACCCAATTTGGAAAATTAATTGTAGCTTATAAAAATTGGGGTAGTAAAAAAGAAATTGAAGAAAAAGGTATTCCAGAACTGAATCGATTATATGTGAAATTTCATAGTGAGGCAGAAGAAAATCCTGAATTAGACGATGAGGCCAGAAATTGGTTTACTAAAATGGAACAAGGAGATCAAGAAGCTTTAGATTTATGGAAATGGTTCAAAGAAATTAGTTTAAAAGAATTTGAAAGAGTATATCATTTACTAGATGTTTCTTTTGATTCTTATGCAGGAGAAAGTTTTTATAATGATAAGATGGAACCTATCATCCAAGAATTAAGAGAAAAAAATTTATTAGAAAAAAGTGAAGGGGCAGAAATTGTAGACTTAAGTGAAGAAAATATGCCTCCTTGTTTAATTACTAAAAAAGATGGAAGTACTTTATACGCTACTAGAGATATTACAGCTGCTATTTATCGTAAAAAAACGTATGATTTTAGTCGCTGTATTTATATAACAGCATTAGAACAAAATTTACACTTTGCTCAATGGTTTAAAGTTATTGAGAAGATGGGATATGATTGGTATAGTCAATTGGTACATGTTCCTTTTGGAATGGTAAGTATGGAAACAGGAAAATTATCCACACGAAAAGGAAATGTTATTTTATTAGAAGATATTTTAAATGAAGCTATTGAAAAAACAAAAGAAATTATTGAAGAAAAAAATCCCGAATTAGAGGATAAAGAAGAAATCGCTAAAGCAGTAGGAATAGGAGCGATTGTTTTTAATGATCTTTACAATAATCGAATTAAAGATGTTATTTTTTCCTGGGATAAGATGTTGAATTTTGATGGAGAAACAGGTCCTTATGTTCAATATACTCATGCTCGTGCTTGTAGCGTATTAAAAAAATCAGGATTAGAAGCACAAGAGTACAAAGATCTATCTTTTGAATTATTAGATGACGAAGCTTCTATTCAAGTATGTAAAGTATTAGAAGGATTTCCAAAGGTAATTCAAGAAGCAGCCAATAAGTTAGAACCTTCACTTATTTCACGTCATATTATGGATTTAGCTCAATCTTTTAATAAATTTTATCATGAATGTCCGATATTAACCGCAGAAGAAGAAACGAAGAAAGCAAGAGTAGCGTTAGTAAAAGCAGTACAAGTTGTATTATGTAGTGGATTAGGTTTATTAGGTATTCATGCGCCAGAACGAATGTAATAGATAGTTAGTATGGGAGGAATTAAGCGTGAAAAAAATTCAATTGCTCTATAACCCCATGGCAGGAGACAGAAGTTTTCGATATGATTTAGATCATGTATTAGCTAAGTTTACAGCAGCCGGATATCAACTTTCTATTTATAGAAGCGAAGAAAAAGGAAGTATGAAAAGGTTCTTTCATTCCTTTAATAGTCAAGAGTTTGAAGGAATCATTGTATCAGGTGGAGATGGATCTCTAAATGAAGTTGTAAATGGGATGTTATTGAATGATATAGATTTACCTTTAGGTGTGATTCCATCAGGAACATCCAATGATTTTGCCCGGTTTTTAAATATGCCTAATCATGTCGAAGGGTGTTTAGATGTTTTTTTACGAAGAAATCTAAAAAAAATTGATGTGGGTAAAGCCAATGATCAATTTTTTATCAATGTTTGTAGTGGAGGGTTATTTACCAGTGTTTCTCAAGATATAGATTTGGATTTTAAAAACACGTTAGGTAAGATGGCTTATTATATTAAGGGCATTGAGCAATTACCCAATTTTAAACCTTTTCCTCTTCGTATTACAACAGAAGGAGAAACTATTCAGGAGGATTTTTATGTTTTTTTAATTTTAAATAGTACAGGGGCAGGAGGTTTTCCTAAACTAGCAAAAAAAGCAGCTATTGATGATGGTTTATTTGAAATGGTAGCTATTCGTGCATGTCCTTTACATGAAATTCCTCGTTTGTTTATTCAAATATTACGAGGAGAACATCTTAATGAAAAAAATATTTTTTATACTAGAGGTTCTCAGTTTAAAATTGAGTGCTTAAGTGAAGATAAAAGTTTTTATGAATCAGATTTAGATGGAGAAAAAGGACCTAATTTACCTTTAGATATTCAAGTGTATTCAAGAAAATTGACTGTGTTTTCTAATTTATAAAGTAAAAAAATGATACCATTGTTTCACGTGAAACAATGGTATCATTTTTACTTTTTTATCATATAAAATAAGTGACTCCATTTTATTTTATTCGTTTATGGATAGGAGTATAGTTAGTGTATCTAGATCAGTGGTCTAAATGCTAAATGTGATAAATATTTACTTAAAATACGTTAAAAACAAACTTTTTTATTTTATCTCCGTATATAAGAATAACAAAATAAATACAAGAGGTACAAGAATAAATCACAAGGAGGATTTAATCAATGGATTGTAAAAATCATTATGGAAGGTCAGGAGTTAATACCTGTAGTAAATGCGGAGATTGGGTTTGCGAAGAATGTACAGTACAAGTACAAGGAAGAAATATTTGCAAAAATTGTATTCAAGAATATATTCAAAAGGATGAAACGTTTATTAGAAAAGGTACTAGTCGTCCAGATATTAATGGGTTTTTAGTATTTTTATTTTCTTTTCTTCCTGGGGCTGCACATATGTATATGGGTTTATCTAAAATTGGATTAATGTTTTTAACACTATTTATTGGTGGTTTTGTTTTGGCTGAAATTAGTGCATTATCATTTTTCTCTATAGCATTTTCAGGTATTTTATGGGTATACTGTTTCTTTGATGCTCGAAATATGAAACATCGGATTCGTCATGGAGAAGTAAAAGATGATATTACCCCATATCTTCAATATGTTAAACAACATAAAAGTGTTTTCGCTTTGGTTTTAATTGTTCTAGGAGGCGTTACCATTCTTCGAGAATTGCAATGGTTTATAAACCGAATATTTGGATATTGCAATTACTTTTCAGGAATATATATTGATAAAATTTTATTTGCAGGATTTTTCATTGTAGTAGGTTTATGGTTAATTGCTACCAATCGTAAAAAATCTAATGAGGAAGAAGAAAAGGATTTAACCGATCACTTCAACAATTAAATAGTAAAATGTTTCACGTGAAACATTTTACTATTTAATAGTTTTAAAAAATTTTTTAGGATATTTTAAAATAAGCATCAGGTACGTGATGCTTATTTTTTTAGTTATAAGAGATTATATGTAAATTTATTTTTACACTCATTCTTTAAAAAGATATGATATAATAAAATAAAACCTACCATAAAGTTTAAAGATATTGTTGTGATGGATCAAGGAAGGAAAATATAGTAATTGAATTAGGTTCTAGTAAGGTAATAGGGAAAGGATGGAGAGGAAGGGGATTGCATTGGGTAGAATTATTGCTATTGCAAATCAAAAAGGGGGAGTGGGTAAAACAACCACTACCATTAATTTAGCAGCGAGTTTAGCAGAAAAGGGTAAAAAAGTTTTAGTGGTGGATATTGATCCACAAGGCAATACAACAAGTGGACTTGGAGTAGAAAAAAATCATTTGGATCATACGATTTATGAATTGTTATTGCAACAAAGNACATGGGAAGTTACATTAATTCATACTCAAGTAGAAGGATTGGATTTAATTCCAGCTAATGTGAATTTAGCAGGAGCTGAAATAGAACTAATTGGAGTAGAACAAAGAGAATATCTTTTAAAACAGTATCTTGAGGAGGTTTATCAAGAATATGATTTTATATTAATTGATTGTCCACCTTCTTTAAATACTCTTACNATTAATGCATTAACAGCAGCGAATACAGTATTGGTTCCTATTCAATGTGAATATTATGCACTAGAAGGTTTGACTCAATTGATGCATACTATTCATTTAGTTAGTCAAAGATTAAATCCAAAGTTAGAAATAGAAGGAATAGTTTTTACTATGTTTGATGCAAGAACTAATTTGTCTTTACAGGTAGTAGAAGAAGTAAAGAGGCATCTTCATAGAAATATATATAAAACGATTATTCCAAGAAATGTTCGCTTAGGAGAAGCTCCTAGCCATGGATTACCTATTACTTTATATGATAGTCGTTCTAAAGGGGCAGAAAGTTATCGTTTGTTAGCGGAAGAAGTGATAGAAAGGGAGGCATTGTAGATGGCAAAAAAAGGACTAGGAAAAGGATTATCAGCGTTGATTCAGGAACAGCAGTTATCAACTATGGATGAATTATCAGCTGCACAGTGGATCTCCATTCATGAAGTAATGCCAAATGAACATCAACCACGTAAAAAATTTAAGGAAGAAGGATTACAAGAGTTAGCAAAATCAATTGAACAATATGGGATTCTTCAGCCATTGATTGTAAAAAAAGTTGCAGGTGGATATGAAATAATCGCTGGGGAGAGGCGTTGGAGAGCTGCACGTATGNTAAAGATAGATCAAATACCTGTAATGATTCAAAATTTTAATTCCCAAAAAGCCTTAGAAATTTCTTTAATTGAAAATATACAAAGAGAGGATTTAAATCCAATTGAAGAGGCAAAAGCTTATCAACGTTTAATAGAAGAATTTAATCTTACTCAAGAAAANATTGCTAAAAAAGTATCTAAAAGTCGTTCGGTTATTGCAAATTCTCTTCGCTTATTACAATTAGATCCTAGAGTACAAGAGATGCTGATTGAAGAAGTGATTACTAGTGGACATGCACGGGCATTATTAGGTATTTCTGATCTAGAATTGCAATATCAAGTGGCTCAAAAAGTTTTTGATGAGGAGTTGACAGTACGAGAAACCGAAAAACTGATTAAGAAGTTATTAGACCCTAAATCTCAAAAAAGAAAAAAACAATCTTCACCTTTACAACCTGTGTATCAAGAAATTGAAGAGCGTTTTAAACAAATATTAGGTACGAAAGTTCAAATTTCTCAAGGAAAAAATAAGGGAAAAATTGAAATAGAATATTATTCAAATGAAGATTTAGAAAGAATTTTATCCCTTATGCAGTCGATTAAACAATAATATAATAAAAAATAAATTTTAATATTATATCATCAGAGGAGACAATATCTATGGAATTAATTATTCAATTGATTCAACAATACAATACTTATTTTTTGATGGGTATGATTGTATTATACTTGTTATTATTTATTTTATTTATTATTAATCAAAGAAAAATTAAAACGTTACAAAAGAAATATAATTATTTTATGGGAAATACAGAAGGGGTTAATATAGAAGAGTTGTTAACTCAGTATTTAGAGAAAGTGGAGGATACTTTAGCTGGACAAGAGGTTTTGCAACAAAAGTATTCTAAAATAGAACATCAACTGGGATACTGTATTCAAAAAGTAGGAATTATACGTTATAATCCTTTTGAAGAGATGGGTGGAAATTTTTGTTTTGCCATTGCATTATTAGATGAGTTTGATAATGGATTAGTTATTAATGGAATATTAAGTAGGGAAGGATCGTATACATATGCAAAACCCATTAAAAATGGGGAGAGTTCATATCCACTTTCAGCTGAAGAATTACANGCTTTGGATCAAGCAAGGCAGCATAGTTAAGGAGTATAGAAAAGGATATCAATATTAGTTATTCAAAAAAATTAGTGTTGGAGCGATTAAAAAATTGATGTATAGTATATATACCTTCTAGGATAGACTAAAGTAGGAGGTGTATGTTGTGATTATTGGAATTCAAAAGGGATTAGATTCATTAAAAGAACAATTAGAAAAAAGAGGGTATTATGTAGTAGAAGCAGAGCAATTTCAACATGGGGTAGATGTATATATTTATAGAGGAATACAAGCAGAAGGAGTATTAGAAAATTTTTCGGTCACAAAACAGGCACCGATGGCTGGAATAAGGGATTCTTCTAGTTTGGGTGTATTGATGATTAATGCATATAATAAAACCATAGATGAAATTGAAGAGATATTACAAAATAGAGTATATACATCATTGTTTTAAATAAAAAAGGGCTCTTACCAATCATTAAGTAGAAATAAAATAGTTTACCTAATGATTAGGTGTAGAGCCTTTTTTGGAGTATTATTTTTGAATAGTAGCTTTCGTTTGAGAAGGAGTGGTAATATTATTTTTTACATAATAGATAGCATGTCTTACACCAGGAATCATAAGTAGTAAAGCAGTTAAAAAGGTTTCAACACCAATATAACTGATATTATATACAATGGCATACGTAACAGGATGCCATCCTTCTGGAGTATACATGGCAAAGAAAATATAACCAGAAAGAAAAGCAAAAATAAATCGAGCAAAGGTTCCAGAAAATAATCCAAAAAATAAACCATTGTGTTCATTTTTTTGGAATAATCCAGATAATCCTAAAGCACCAAAAGCCAATGGGTAATCTAATAAAATTTGTAAAGGATGGACGACATAAGGTCCTAAAATAAGTTTAATCAGACCTAAAGAAATACCAGCCAATACGCCAGGTAATGTACCAAACCAATACCCAATAAGAATAATAAAAAGCATACTAAAAGGTGTTACACTTCCTCCTTGTGGTAAACGCATTAGTTTAAATTGAGAAAGTACCACAGACATTGTAATAGCTACTGCTGAATACGTTAAAGATTGTACAGTTAAGGCTTGGTGTTTATTTAAGATAGCAATAAAAACCAAAAGAATAAGAACAGTTACAATAGCTACCGTTATTTGTCCAGTAGCAGACGTAAAAAAGTTTTGTAATACTTCTTCTGAAAACATAAAAAAAACCTCCCTTTTCATATCCGCTGGGAAGTAGGAAAAAGAGATGCTACTATGTAATATAAGTAAACACTCTCTAACCGCTTTCCTACGCCAGTATAATCTGGTTCAGGTACAAAGGGTCCGTATATTATATTACGATCTCAGCCATCAGGCTCCCCTAGCGGAAACATATAAAATTATAGTAGTTAGCTGCAAAGCTATTGTATTTACTATATAATAAAGGAAAAGATATGTCAAGAAAAAGGAGAATAGATATATATAAACTATTTGCTATTGATATGGATGATACGTTATTAAAAAGAAGGAGTGCAAGTTGTTATTTGATTTGGATTGTTAAAAAATGGGGATTGGATGTACAATTTTATTTAAAGGGTCTGTTTCATAACTAATTAGTTATGAAATAGTCCTTTTTTCTTATTTAGAAATTTTTATTTCAAAATAAAACTATTTATAATTTTACTTCGAATATACTAATAGTGAGTCAAAATACATTATAATTTATCAAAAAAATACAAATAAGTGGTGGGACATGGATAGAGACATAAGATTAATAAAGAAAATTAAAAAGAAATCAGATAGGATTGCAGCTAATGAACTTATTTCTAAATATTATAAAGAAATATATTCATATGTATATAAACAGACAGTGGATAAAGAGCTTTCAATGGATTTGACTCAGGAAATTTTTATTAGNGTGTTAAAGTCAATAAATAATTATGATGAAAAGAAAGCTTCTTTTAGAACTTGGTTATATAAAATTGCAACTTATAAATTGNTNGATTATTATCGCTCTAAGTATTATAAATATAATACTNTAGCNGTTTCAATTGATGATTTTGATATATATGATAGGGAAGATATAGAAGTCACAATAGAAAATAAAGAGGATATTGAGAAGATAATCAATATAGTTAATAGACTTGGAGTCGTAGATCAACAAGTATTTAGATTAAAGATTTTTGCAGACTATACTTTTTTAGAAATATCAAATGCACTAGANATACCTGAGTCTACAGCNAAAACNAAGTATTATTCAATACTTAAAAAAATTAGAAAAGATTTTGAGGTGGAATGATATGANNATAGATATGCCTGATGAAAAGACAATAAAAGAGGAAATAGACATTATTATATCAAAAGGATTAGAGCCAAAAGAATCATTTTATTCTTATTTGAAGAATATGTACAGACAAGTAGGAATTAAGTATTTGTTTCGTGATGGATTAGAAATTGTTTTTGCTATTTTATTGGTATTTTCTATTTTTTCCTTTACGATTCTTGAANGGAATATATATGCTACTCAAAATATTGATGGTATATATGCTTATTTATTTATAGTTTCTCCTATATTATATTTNATAATGTCTGTTTTACATTTTATTGATGNAAAGCAAAANAAAACTTATGAAATAGAGATGACATGTAAATATAATATATATCAAATATCAGCATTTAGAATGTTTGTATTTAGTATTATATGTATTTTATTTAATTTTATTTTTGTATATATGGTTGCTTATAAATATACAGGGATTAATTTTTTAAAGGCTTTTATAATTTCAATAGCATCCTTATTCATATTTTCTATAGTCTTTCTGTTTGCAATGATGAAACTTAAATCTATAATTACAAAGTATTTTATGGTAATCGGGTGGGTAGTGGTCAATTTAGCTTTATGTATATTTGGTGTAAATTTTTATACTAAATTGTTAAATAATATTTCCATATATACATGGTGTGCTGTAACTATAGGTTCCGTATTTATTTATGTACTAAATCTTAAAAAACTTATTAGTTTTAGAAATACAGAAGAGGTGATTTAAATGTTAATAGTAAACAATGTAAGCAAAAATTATGGAAAGTTTTTAGTTTTAAAAGATATAAATCTTGAATTTACAAATGGTGTTTATGGTTTATTAGCACCAAATGGAGCTGGTAAGACTACTTTGATTAAAATGCTTGTTACTTTACTTTTTCCAAATGAAGGAGAGATACTTTATAATGGGACAGATATTTTTAAGATGGGTGATGAATATAGAAATATATTAGGTTATTTACCCCAAGAGTTTGGATATTATAAAAATTATAGTCCAAGAGAGTTTCTTCTTTATTTATCTGCACTAAAAGGAATAGATAGGAGNCAATCTAAAGAAAAGATAGATGAACTTTTAAAATTAGTTGGTCTTGAGAATGTAGCAGATAAAAAGATGAAAAAATTNTCAGGTGGTATGNTCCAAAGAGTGGGCATAGCTCAAGCTATGCTTAATGATCCTAAAATTCTTATATTGGACGAGCCTACTGCAGGATTAGATCCAAAAGAAAGAGTACGTTTTAGAAATCTACTAGCTGAATTATCCAGAGAAAGAATAGTTATTCTTTCTACCCATATTGTTTCTGATATAGAGTCAATAGCTAATGAAATAATCATGATAAAAGATAAGGAGATTTTATATAAAGATTCTTTAAAAAACATATGTAAAATTCTTGATGGGATGGTTTATGAAACAAAAGTTAATTTTGATGAAGTTTCAGATTTTAGGGGACAGTACTTTTCGCTATCTGAAAAGCAAGAAGATGACAAAATGAAAATTAGATTTATATCCCAAGAGAAATTAGATGATTCGTGGCAGGCTTTAAATCCAAGTATAGAAGATGTATTTCTTTATGTTTATAAAGATGAAGCTTTAATGGAGGAGTAAATACTATGGATATAAGAAAAAATGAATTTAAAAAAGCTGTAACTTCTCCAATTATAATAGGACTTTTAGTATTATTTATAGTTTTCAATTCTATTATAATATTTCAAAACTCATATTTTAAGGATGATTTAAAAGTTTTGAATAAAATTATAGATAAATTTGATTATAAAATAGATGATGAAATGGAAGCTAAATTTAAAGACTATTATGATGCTCAATTAAAAAGATTAAATGAAATAACAAACAAGAAGACATCTAAAAGCTATAATAGTGTGCAAGAGCTTTATGAGGAAAACAACTATTATATTGAAGATGTTTACAATGAAGAAGAAATAGAATTTATAAAAGAATTGGGAATAGTGGAAGCTTATTTTTCTACAATGGAAAATATTGATGAGGTGTATTCCAAGATTGATATTATGGGAATAGCTGAAGGTGAAATAAAAAAATATGGTCTCAGTAGCAAAGCTGCAGATACAGTTAGAAATCAATATGAAAGTTTCAGTAAAAGGTATGAACAGTTAATTGAAAATAAAGAACATAAAAATTTATTTTTTTTAGGTCAAGCTTATGGTATGCATTCCTTACTATTTCAAACTTTATTTAAAACTATTCTTTTTGAAATAATTATATTAGTAGTATTTATCACAGCTTATTTAGTAAATTATGAATTTGATAATAATACTCAAACAATAATTTATTCAACAAAAAGAGGTAGAAATTTAGTTAAAGATAAACTTTATGCATCTATATTTGCAAATATATTGGTAACTACAGTTATTTTAATTACTGGATTAGGATTATATTTTATAATTTTCGATTATTCAAGGCTTTGGAATGTTCCTATAAGTAGTTATTTCAATACTGACAAAAAATTTATATATATGTCTTGGTGGAACATGTC